>ERZ857629.1197-NODE-1197-length-29957-cov-6.111698_pt1 | contig 29957 bp, 28 predicted proteins | sample MGYA00519700_ERZ857629 | MGnify/ENA primary metagenome ERZ857629 (study PRJEB31778, sample SAMEA3449351) | human gut metagenome | biome: human gut; feature: human-associated habitat; material: faeces | place: United Kingdom | collected 2010/2012 ...
GTGGGGCAAAAAGACGGCTGCGGCTCGCAGACACAATTGCGCGGTGTTGCCTTAGTTTTTTATTAATTTGCTTTTTGGTTTTTTTATGCTATAATAAGGAGAAACTTTCCAAAGTGAAGGATGATATTCTTTGAATCTTAATTCCACACAGCTGATTATTGATCTGGATGCCATTCGGCACAATATCCGGGCGGTGCATGAGCGGGCCGGGGTTCCGGTGATGGCGATCATCAAGGCGGATGCCTATGGTCATGGGGCGGTGGAGATCGCCCGGCATATCGACGGCGACTGTGCCTTTTTCGGCGTCAGCTCTATTCTGGAGGCGCTGGAGCTGCGGCAGGCGGGGATCGAAAAGCCCATTCTGATCCTGGGCTACACCCCTGTGGCCGCCTTCCCGGAGGCCATCCGGCAGGGCATCCGCCCCGCCATTTTCCGCTATGAGGATGCGCTGGCCCTGTCCCAGGCGGCGACGGCGCTGGGCATGACCGCCAAATTCCACATTGCCGTGGACACCGGCATGAGCCGCATTGGCTTCCAGGTGACCCCGGAGGAAGCGGATATCTGCGCCAGGATCGCGGCGCTACCCAATGTGGAGGCCGAGGGGCTGTTCAGCCACCTGGCCACTGCCGACTGCGCCGACCTGACCCGGGCCAGGCATCAGGCCGCGCTGTTTGACCAGTTCGACGAAATGCTGCGCAGCCGGGGCGTAACGATCCGGCTGCGGCATCTGGACAATTCCGCCGGCGTAATGAATTTCCACTGCAAGTATGAGCTGGTGCGCTCCGGCATCGTCACCTACGGCATGTATCCCAGCACGGAGGTGGACCCTTCCGTCCTTGATCTTCGCCCCGCCCTGCGGTGGGAGAGCCGGATTACCCATCTGAAAACCCTGGAGCCGGGCCGGGAGATTGGCTACGGCGGCACCTACACCACCACCCGGCCCACACGGGTGGCCACGGTCCCCGTGGGGTATGCCGACGGCTACCGCCGGAATCTCTCCGGGCGGTTTTACGTGCTGATCCGGGGCAAAAAGGCCCCCATCCTGGGGCGCATCTGCATGGACCAAATGATGGTGGACGTGACGGAAATCCCCGACGCCGCCCTGAATGATACCGTGGTGCTGGTGGGAAAGAGCGGGGACCTGAATATCTCCGTGGAGGAGATTGCCGCCCAGGGCGACAGCTTCAACTATGAATTTGTATGCGGCATCAGCCGCCGGGTGCCCAGGGTGTATCTGCTGGGCGGAGAGGTGTTCCACTCGGTGCTGTACCTGCTGGATAAGCAGCCGCTGATGCAGCAAGGAGGCTAAGATGGCACAACACCATAAACCGAAATACAGCAGCGGCAAGCAGCCCTCCGGCTCCAAGGGGCTGGTGATCGGGCTGGTGGCCGTCATGGCCGTGCTGGTGCTCTTCTCCCTGGGCCTGCGGCTGCTGCTGGGTACCCCCCAGGCCGAGCCGCAGCTGGAGGCAACCGCCCCCGCCGGGACACAGGAGCCGCAGCAGGAGCCGACGGCTCCGCCCGCCACCGAGCCGGAGGAGACTCGTCCATCGCTGTGGGCGCGGCTGTTCGGCAGCAAGGAGACGGAGCCGCCTCCCACTGAGCCGGAGCCGGAGCATGTGGTGTCCCAGGCCACCATCGCCGTCACTGGCGACATTCTGATGCACCTGGCCGTCACCAATTCCGGCCTGCAAAGCGACGGAAGCTACAATTATGACTCCATCTTCCAATACATCACCCCCTATGTCAGCGCGGCGGACTATGCCGTTGCCAACCTGGAAACCACCCTGGCCGGCTCCGACATGGGCTACAAGTATTCCGGCTATCCCGCCTTCAATACCCCGGACGAGATCGTGGACGCCCTGAAAAAGGCAGGCTTCAATGCCCTGCTCACCGCCAACAACCACTGCTACGATACCAGTGAGTATGGCTTCCTGCGCACGGTGCGAACAGTACGCAGCAAGGGGCTGACCGCCATGGGCACCCGGGAAAATGCCGCCGATCCCCTCTACACCGTGGAGGAAATCAACGGCATCAAGGTGGGCATGGTGTGCTTCACCTACGAGGGTCAGCCGGATAACCCCACCGCCGGGGTGGTCTATATGAACAAAAACGCCCTGTCGTCTACCTGCGGGCAGCTGATCAACTCTTTCCTGGGGACCCAGCTGGATCCCTTCTACCAGGAGGTGCAGCAGATCCTGGCGCAGATGAAGGCCGACGGCGCGGAGGCCACAGTGATGTTCATCCACTGGGGCATCGAATACCAGACCAGCCCCAACGGCGAGCAGCAGCAGATCGCCCAGCAGCTGTGCGATATGGGCTTTGATGTGATCGTAGGCGGCCATCCCCACGTGATCCAGCCGGTGACGCTGCTGACCAGCCGGTTGGATCCCGACCGGAAAACCGTATGCCTGTATTCCACCGGCAACGCGGTATCCAACCAGCGCATTGCGGAAATGGATCTGAAAACCGGCCACACCGAGGACGGGATGCTCTTCCGCTTCACCTTCAGCAAGTATTCCGACGGCGCGGTATATCTGGAAAACGCGGACATTCTGCCCTGCTGGGTGGATCTGCGCACGGAGCCGACGACCCAGTATGATATTATTCCCCTGGACGCCACCCTTCGGGATCAGTGGCAGACCGCCTTCAGCATGACGGCGGAGGCCTGCGAAAACGCCCAGAAATCCTATGACCGCACCGAGGCGCTGGTGGGTGCGGGAATGACCCAGGTACAGCAGTACCTGGCCGAGCAAAAGCAGCAGCGGGAGGCGGATTACCTGGCCGCTGCCACCGAAACACAAGCAGCATAAAGGAGAACACATGAAACAATTCTGGCGCAGTCTTTTATCCGCGCTGAAAATTTCACTGGTCATCGTCCTCATCGCGGCAGCGGTGGGGAGCGTGCTCTTTGCCTGGAACTATTTCCGGGGCGGCGAGGCGGAGGTCTCCGTCCCCACCCTTCCCCCGGCCACCCAGGAGGCGACGGAACCGCCCACGGAAGCCCCCACCGATCCACCCACGGAGCCGCCCACCGAGCCGGAGCCGGAGCATGTGATTGCCCGGGCCACCATCGGGGCCACCGGCGACATTCTGATGCACGGACCCGTCATCGACACCGGGCTGCAGGCCGACGGCAGCTATAATTTTGACTATATCTTCCAATATCTCAGCGAATACGTCAACGCGGCGGATTTTGCCGTGGCAAATCTGGAAACCACCCTGGCCGGAAGCGGGCGGGCTTACAGTGGTTATCCGCTCTTTAACTGCCCGGATGAAATCGTGGATGGGGCGCGCAACGGCGGCTTTGACATGCTGCTCACCGGCAACAACCACAGCTACGACACCGGCGAGGCGGGCTTCTTCCGCACCATTGAGACGGTGCGCAGTCACGGGCTGGAAACCCTGGGCACCATGCTCAATGGCGACGAGCCGAAATACGTCATTCAGGATATCAACGGCATCCGGGTGGGAATGCTCAGCTACACCTATCAGGGCATCCCGGAAAACGCGGTATCCGGTCGGGTCTATCTGAACGGCATCATGCTCCACAAGGGAGCGGAAAATGTGGTAAACACCTTCATCCCCAATAACCCGGAGCCCTTTTACGCGGAGGTAGAGGGGTATATCCAGCAGATGCGCGCCGAGGGTGCGGAGGCGCTGGTGATCTTCATGCACTGGGGCGTGGAATACACCACCACTCCTGTTGCTCACCAGACCCAGATTGCCCAGCGGCTGTGCGATCTGGGCATTGACGTAATCGTGGGTGGCCACCCCCATGTGGTCGAACCAATGGCACTGCTGAGCAGCACCGTGGACCCCGACCACAAAACCGTATGCCTGTACTCCATGGGCAACGCGGTCTCCAACCAGCGGGCAAACGTTATGAAAAGCCAGCCCTCCGGCCACACCGAGGACGGCGTGTGGTTCACCATGACCTTCTGTAAATATTCCGACGGCACCGTTTATCTGGAGGATGTGAACCTGATCCCCTGCTGGGTGAATCTGAGCACCAGCAGCGGGCGGCGCTATTATATTCTGCCCCTGGACGGCACCCGGCAGAGCGAATGGGCCCAGCAGCTGAACTTAAGCGACGTGGGCCTCAGCGCCGCCACCCGCTCCTATGACCGCACCATGGCCATCGTGGGCGAAGGGCTGAACCAGTCCCGGCAATACCTGGCCGACCAGCAGGAGCTGCGGGACGCCAACTATCTGGCCGCCATCGTCAACGGAATGTACAGCGCGCAGGCCGCATAGCGGCAATGAAATTTTAAGTCTACCCCTTGCTGCCCCCTCTGGGGGAAGTGCCGCAATAGCGGCAAAGGGGGTGTCGTCGGTAACTCTGAGCTGTTGCCATTCATCGAACAACACCCCCTCAGTCAGCCCGTTCGGGCTGCCAGCTCCCCCATTGGGGAGCCAAGAGTGCATATCGTTGGCTCATAGGCGCAGCAATAATAAACTATTTTGGGCGCACTGTGGATTTTTTTCACAGTGCGCCCATTTTGGCGTTATTTGTGGTATTTGCTGCCTGCCTGGATGGCTTCGGCGCGGTAGAGCTGCTCCAAAACCATGATCCGGGCCAGGTGGTGGGGAAAGGTCATCGGCCCCATGGACAGTCGGAAGTCCGCCCGCTGCTTGACCCTGGGGGCCATGCCAAAGGACGAGCCGATCAGGAAGCAGGCGCTGCTCTTGCCGGAGAGCTTGACCTCCTTCATTTTTTCCGCAAAGGTCTCGCTGGAAAGCCCCCGCCCCTCCGGGGTGAGGACGCAGAACCACGCGCCCTTGGGAATGCGCTCCAGAATCACCCCGGCCTCCTTTTCCAGTCCGGCGGCGATCTCCGCCTCGGAGGGATTTTCCGGCAGGCGGCTCTCCGGCAGCTCCAGCAGAGAAAACCGGCAGTAGCCGCCCAGGCGCTTGGCATACTCGGCAGCGGCGGAAATGTAAAAATTTTCCTTCAGCTTGCCCATGGCGATCAGCGTGATTTCAAACATGGCGTTCCTCCTGCTTTTTTCCAATGGTAGCATATTTTCTCTGGAATTGCAACGCCATGCCCGGCAGAAGCTATGAAAAACGCCGAACACACCTCTCGGCGGTTCGGCGTTCTTCACTTTTGAAGGAGAGACACACCAAATGAAAGAAAAGGAAGCAAAGTTAAAGCAGGACGATCCGTTTCATCGTCCTATGACGGATCCCCAGGGGAGCTATACCGGCGTCCCACGGGACCCGGAGGAAAAGCCGGTGCAGGACGCAGACGATCTGTGATTCAGTCGATCTCCGTCAGCCAGCCTGCGGGAGCGGGGAGCTTGCCCATCTGGATGCCGGTAAGGGTATCGTAGAGCTTGGTAATGACCTCGCCCATGCCGACATAGTGAATGTCCCGGCCGTGATCCACGATCTTGCCCACGGGAGAGATCACCGCCGCCGTGCCGCACAGGCCGCACTCGGTGAAGCGGTCCAGCTCCTTCAGCTCCACCCGGCGTTCCTCTACCTCCAGGCCCAGATATTCCCGGGCGATGTAGGTCAGGGAGCGGCGGGTGATGGAGGGCAGAATGGTGCCGGAGATGGGCACCACCACCTTCTTCGGCCCCTCGGCGAAGATGATGTTTGCGCCGCCGGTTTCCTCCACATAGGTACGGGTGGCGGAATCCACATACAGGTTTTCGTCATAACCCAGAGCGTGGGCCTCCGTCAGGGCGTACAGGCTCATGGCGTAGTTCAGGCTGGCCTTGATGTGGCCGGTGCCACGGGGAGCAGCCCGATCCAGGTCGCACACCCGGATGACCAGTGGGCGGACGCCGCCCTTAAAATAGGGGCCGACGGGAGAAGCAAACACACGGAACTGATATTCCTCTGAGGCGTGCACCCCGATGATGGGGCTGGTGCCGAAGAGGTAAGGCCGCAGGTACAGGCTGGCGCCGCTGCCATAGGGCGGCACCCACTTGCGGTTGGCATGGACGGTCTTGCGGACGGCATCCAGGAACCGCTCCTTGGGGAACACGGGCATCTCCATCCGGCGGCAGGAATCCTCCAGCCGCTGGGCGTTCAGGTCTGCCCGGAAGCTGACCACCCGGCCGTCCGCCGTGGAGTAGGCCTTCAGGCCCTCAAAGCAGCACTGGGCGTATTGCAGCACGCAGGCCGCCTCGCTGAGGGTGACGTTGGGATCGTCGCTGAGCGTGCCCTCATCCCAAGCGCCGTCCTTGTAATTGGAAACATAACGATAGTCTGTGGGGCGGTAAGAAAACCCCAGCTTTTCCCATTCCATATCCATCAATCGCATCTCACTTTCCGCTGTCGCCATAGTTTGTCAGAACTCTTGCGGAAGGGTCGTTCACATTGCAGCCCTCCCAGGACTTGTTGGGCATCCAGAAATCCACCACCATCTCCGCCTGACCGGGGTAGTAGCGCTCAAACAGCTCCCGGTACAGCAGGGATTCCTTGGTAAAGGGGGTGGCGTAGGAATATTTTTTCCTCCTGGCCTCATACTGCTTGTCGGTATACAGGCTCTCGGCGTATTCCTTCAGGTCGTCCACCATGGAGTGACCCACCGCGTCGCTGAACGCGGCCTTCTCCCGCATGAGGATGTCATAGGGCAGGTAGTCGCCCTCAAAGGCATGGCGCAGGAGGTATTTGCCCTTGCCGTAGCTGTTGACCTTCCGCCTGGGATCCAGGGCCATCACATACTCTACAAAGTCCAGGTCGCCGAAGGGGACTCTGGCCTCCAGGCTGTTGACGCTGATGCAGCGGTCAGCCCGGAGCACATCGTACATATGCAGCTCCCGGATGCGCTTTTCGGCCTCCTGCTGGAAGGCCTCCGGGCTGGGAGCGAAGTCGGTATACTTATAGCCGAACAGCTCGTCGGAGATTTCGCCGGTGAGCAGCACCCGCAGATCGGTATGCTCATGGATGTATTTGCACACCAGATACATGCCGATGGAGGCGCGGATGGTGGTGATATCGTAGGTGCCCAGCAGGGCCACCACCTCCGGCAGAGCCTTCAACACATCCTCCTTCGAGATAATGACCTCGGTGTGCTCGGCCCCCAGGTAGTCCGCCACCTGCTTGGCATACTTCAAATCGATGGCGTCAATGTCCATGCCGATGGAGAAGGTCTTGATGGGCTTTTTCAGATAGCGGGCCGCCACGGCGCACACCAGGCTGGAATCCAGGCCGCCGGAAAGCAGGAAGCCCACAGGGGCGTCGGCGTCCAGCCGCTTGATGATGCCTGCCTCCAGCTTGTCGTGGATCTTGCGGCAGGCGGTTTCCACGTCGTCGTCGATCAGGGCGACAGGCTTGCTGATATCCCGATAGCAGATGAACTTTCCGTCCATATAATAGTGCCCCGGCGGGAACGGCAAAATGCGGTCGCACAGGCCCACCAGGTTCTTCGCCTCGCTGGCGAAGATGATCTCGCCGCTCTTCAGATAGCCATAGTACAGCGGGCGGATGCCGATGGGGTCCCGGGCGGCAATCAGCTGCTTCTTTGCGCCGTCATAGATGATCAGGGCAAACTCCGCATCCAGCATGCGGAACATGTCGGTGCCGTACTCCCGGTACAGCGGCAGCAGCAGCTCGCAGTCTGATTCGCTCTGGAATTCGTATCCCTTTTCCTCCAGCTGCTTTTTCAGGAGGCGGAAGCCATACAGCTCTCCATTGCACACCACCGAATTCCCGAAGGCGGAAAAGGGCTGCATACCGTTTTCATTCAGGCCCATGATGGCAAGGCGGTGAAAGCCCAAAAAGCCATTGCCCAGATTCAGGATCCGGGTCATATCCGGGCCTCTGGAAACGGTCCTGTCAAAATACTTTTGTACCTCTTTTTCGCTCAGGTGTGATCCGATGTAGCCGATAATGGAACACATAGACGGCTCCTCCTTTTTGTGACATACAACAAAAAAGCGACAGGGAGCGTCTGCGGGCCAAAGCCGGATCAGACGACATCCTTGTCGCATTTTCATTTCTCATATATGCCAGCTGACTGCTGGTTTGCCAGAATTCTACCTCTGCCCGCGGCGGATGTCAAGGGGAAATTCTTGTTTTTCCGGGCTTCCGGCAGGATTTTAGCGAATTAAATGAATTTCTGTTTCAGGCTGCTTGCAAGCTTCGTCGGATTTACACAACGGCTGGGGATTGACAGGAAAAGAAAAAGGAAGTATAATCTGAGCGTAAACAAGGATGTTTGCTGAGCTGGAAGCGAGGAGCTGCCATTCATCAGGCATCCTCTTTTTTTATTGAAAAAGGAGGAAGCGTATGCTCTATTCGGCGCAGGATGTATTTGAATATGTGGAGCAGGAGGATGTAAAATTCATCCGCCTGGCTTTTTGTGATGTCACGGGGCGTCAGAAAAACATCTCCATTATGCCGGAGGAATTAAAGCGTGCTTTTTCCTACGGCATTTCCTTTGATGCCTCCGCCATCGCCGGGTTCGGCGGCCCCGTGGGATCCGATCTGTTCCTGCACCCCATTCCCTCTACGCTGAATGTGCTCCCCTGGCGGCCCAGCCGGGGCAAGGTGGTGAAGATGTTTTGCAGCATCACCCACCCGGACGGCACCCCCTTCGCCATGGACAGCCGCGCCATTCTGGAGCGGGCGGTGAACGACGCAAAGGCGCTTGGCTGCAAGGTCAGCTTTGGCTCAGAGTTTGAATTCTACCTGTTCAAGACAGATGAAACCGGCCAGCCCACGGCAGAGCCCTTTGATCATGCCGGATACATGGACGTGGCCCCGGAGGACAAGGGCGAGGACGTGCGCCGGGAGATCTGCCTGAATTTGCAGGACATGGGCATCCAGCCGGAAAGCTCCCACCACGAGGAGGGTCCCGGACAAAATGAAATTGACTTCCGCTATTCCGACGCCATGTCCGCTGCTGACAACGCCATGCATTTCAAGACGGTGGTAAAAACCGCTGCCCTGCGCAACGGGCTGTACGCCGACTTCTCCCCCAAGCCCCTGGCCGGGGAGGCGGGCAACGGGATGCACATCAATATGTCCGTCAAGTGCCAGGACGGCGCGGATGTGAGTGAAGCATTTCTGGCGGGCGTGCTGGCCCACGTGCGGGAGATCACCGCGTTTTTAAACCCGGTGGAAGGCTCCTACCGCCGCCTGGGTGAGCACAAGGCTCCCCGCTACATCACCTGGTCGCCGGAGAACCGCTCCCAGCTGATCCGCATTCCCGCCGCTCAGGGGGAATACCGCCGCCTCGAGCTGCGTTCCCCCGACCCAATGGCAAATCCCTATCTTGCCTATGCGCTTCTGATCCACGCCGGGCTGGACGGCATCCGCAGGAATCTTTCCGCGCCCCTGCCTGTCAATGAAAATCTCTACACCGCACCGGAAAGCCTGACCTCCACGCTGGAGCAGCTTCCCGGCTCCCTGGCTGAGGCGAAGGAGCTGGCCAGAGGCAGCGCCTTTGTGGCGTCCATTCTGCCTGCCGGTATGCTGGACTGAGGGCATCGCCGATGGCAACAGAGAAAAGGAAATACCGCGTCCTTGTTGCCGACTCCGGCGACAAGATATACGATTACATTTCCCAGTCCCTGCCCCGGAGCGACTACGACCCCATTCTCCGGGCCGGGGACGCCGGAGAGGCCCGGCGGATGCTGCTGAACGCGCCGGTGGACATCGTCATCATCAACACGCCGCTGAAGGACGATTTCGGCACGGAGCTGGCGCTGGATCTGGCCGACGGCTCCGCCGGGGTGCTCCTGCTGGTGAAAAACGAGCTGTATGACCAAATCTGCTACAAGGTGGAGGACAGCGGGGTGCTCACCCTGGGCAAGCCCACCAGCCGGCAGGGCTTTTACAGCGCCGTCAAGCTGCTGACCGCCATGACCGCCCGGCTGTCCAAGCTGGAAAAGGCAAACCACACCCTTCAGGAAAAGATGGCCGACATTCGGGTGGTCAACCGGGCAAAGTGGCTGCTCATCGAGCACCACCACATGAAGGAGCAGGACGCCCATTATTTTATTGAAAAGCAGGCCATGGATACCCGGCTCTCCCGCCGGGAGGTCGCGGAAAATATCATCCGTTCCTACGATTTTTAAAAACGAATACGAACAATGGCGTTCGGCTTCCGGGACAGCGGGCGCTGCCTCCGTGGCCGGACGCTCTTTTTGAGAGGAGAAAATCATGAAGAACACCAAGTATATTTTCGTTACCGGCGGCGTGGTCTCCGGCTTGGGCAAGGGGATCACCGCCGCGTCCCTGGGCAGGCTGCTGAAGGCCAGAGGGCTGAAGGTCGCCGCTCAGAAGCTTGACCCCTACATCAACGTGGACCCCGGCACCATGAGTCCCTACCAGCACGGCGAGGTCTACGTTACCGAGGACGGGGCGGAGACCGACCTGGACCTGGGCCACTATGAGCGCTTTATTGACGAGAACCTGAACAAGTACTCCAATCTCACCACCGGCAAGGTCTATTGGAACGTGCTGAACAAGGAGCGCCGGGGCGAATATCTGGGCTCCACCGTGCAGGTGATCCCCCACATCACCAACGAGATCAAGGAATTTGTCTATTCCGTGGCCAAGAAAACCGACGCGGACGTGGTCATTACGGAGATCGGCGGCACCATCGGCGACATTGAGTCCCAGCCCTTCCTGGAGGCGGTGCGTCAAATTTCCCTGGAGGTGGGGCAGCAGAACAGCCTGTTTATCCACGTGACCCTGGTGCCCTTTCTGCGCGGCTCCGATGAGCACAAGTCCAAGCCCACCCAGCACTCCGTCAAGGAGCTGCAGGGCATGGGCGTCAAGCCGGACATCATTATCCTGCGCTGCGACGAGCCGCTGGAAAGCTCCATCTTCCAGAAGATCGCCATGTTCTGCAACGTCAAGCCGGACTGCGTGATCGAGAATATCACGCTGCCCGAGCTGTATGAGGCCCCCATCATGCTGGAAAAGGGCAATTTCTCCAGCATCGTCTGCCGGGAGTTGGGCATCAACGCCCCGGACATTGACCTGGCCGACTGGAACGCCATGCTCGATCGCATTCACCGCCGCAGCCGGGAGGTGACCATCGGCCTGGTGGGCAAATATGTCCAGCTGCACGATGCTTACCTGTCCGTGGCTGAGGCTCTGCGCCACGCGGGCTATGCCAGCGGTGCCCATGTGAACATCAAGTGGATCGACTCCGAGACGGTGAACGAGCAGAATGTGGAGGAGATCCTGTGCGACTGCTCCGGCGTGGTGGTGCCTGGCGGCTTCGGCAACCGGGGCATCGACGGCAAGATCGTCACCGCCAACTACTGCCGCACCCATAACCTGCCGTACCTGGGCATCTGCCTGGGAATGCAGGTGGCAGTCATTGCCTTCGCCCGGTATGTGGCCGGGATGGCGGACGCCAACTCCGGCGAATTTGACCCGGACAGCACTCATAAGGTCATTGACTTCCTCCCCGACCAGAGCGACGAAACCGCCAAGGGCGGCACACTGCGCCTGGGCGCATACCCCTGCCACATCACACCGGGCACCCAAATGCACCGGCTCTACGGCAGCCTGGATATCTCCGAGCGCCACCGCCACCGCTACGAATTCAACAACCACTTCCGCGACGCCCTGACCGCCGCCGGGCTGACCATCAGCGGCACCTCGCCGGACGGCTACATCGTGGAGACGGTGGAGATCGAGGGCAATGATTTCTACGTGGGCGTCCAGTACCACCCCGAATTCAAGAGCCGCCCCAACAAGCCCCACCCCCTGTTCCTGGGGCTGGTGGAAGCAGCGCTGAAGAAATAAACAAGCATTTATCTTACCTCATCGATCAGGTGCCTGAGCATTTTCACGTGGGCACCTGATTTTTTGTACTCGCTTTGCGTCGCTGACAGAAAAACATTTGTACGTTTTGCAATTTTGCATACCTTTTCATGCAAATCGTCACAGAATTCTGTGGGATTTACACATTGTAATCCGGCAGGAAAGATGGTATTATAAATCAGTAAAAATGTATCTGTTGCTTTAGGGCAGCAGATTGTAAAGTGAGGGAGAACACGCCTATGAAATACATTGTCGTTCTGGGCGACGGGATGGCGGATGAGCCGATCCCGGAGCTGGGCAATAAGACGCCGCTGGACGCGGCGGCCACCCCGGTGATGGACGCGCTGGCCGGCGCCGGCATCATCGGCACCGTGCAGAACGTGCCCGCCGGGATGGCTCCCGGCAGCGATGTGGCCAACCTTTCCGTGCTGGGCTACGACCCGGCCGCCAACTATTCAGGCCGATCTCCCCTGGAAGCGCTGAGCGTGGGCGTCCAGATGGACGAAGACGACGTGATCTTCCGCAGCAACATCGTCACCCTGACGGAAAGCGAGCCCTACGCCCAGAAAACCATCCTTGACCACAGCTCCGGCGAAATCTCCACTGAGGACGCCGATGTGCTGATGGACGCCATCCGGGCAAAGTTCAACAGCGACACCTTCCAGTTCTATACCGGCACCAGCTACCGGCATATTCTGGTGTGGAAGGGCGGCAGGGTCTGCCAGCTGGAGCCGCCCCACGACCATCTGGGCAAGGTGATCGGCCCGTACCTGCCTCAGGAGGCAGCGCTGCGGAGGATGATGGAGGAGAGCTTCGACATTCTGAATAATCACCCACTGAACCTTGCAAGAGCAGCCCAGGGCAAGCACAAGGCAAACTCCCTCTGGTTCTGGGGTGCGGGCACCAAGCCCAGGGTGCAGAACTTCTACGAGAAGACCGGGTTGAAGGGGGCCATGATCTCCGCCGTTGACCTGCTCAAGGGCATCGCCGTAGGGGCCGGGATGGAGGTCTGCCAGGTGCCGGGAGCCACCGGCTCCATTGATACCAACTATGAGGGCAAGGCCCAGGCGGCCATCGACGCGCTGCTGCGCGACGGCTGCGACTATGTGTACATCCATGTGGAGGCCCCGGATGAAATGGGCCACCAGGGCAGAACCCAGGACAAGGTAAAGTCCATTGAATATCTGGACAGCCGCCTGATCGCCAGAGTGAAGCAGGCCATGGAGGACGCCAAGGAGGATTTCCGCATTCTGGTGCTGCCGGACCACCCCACCCCCATCCGCATTCGGACGCACACCGGTGACCCGGTGCCCTATCTGCTCTATGACAGCACGAGACAGCTGAAAAAGCGGGAGCGCTTCACCGAGGAGGCCGCCCGCAACGCCAATCATTTTGAACCCAACGGCTACCGTCTGCTGGAAAAGCTGATGGAACGCTGACATACAGGAGGAATCAACATGCGAGTTTATAATTTTTCCGCCGGCCCCGCTGTGCTGCCGGAGGAGGTGCTGAAGGAAGCCGCCGCCGAGATGCTGGACTACCGGGGAAGCGGCATGTCCGTGATGGAAATGAGCCACCGCTCCAAGGTCTATCAGGATATCTTCGACCAGGCGGAGGCCGACCTACGCAAGCTGCTGAATATCCCCGCGAATTATAAGGTGCTCTTCCTCCAGGGCGGCGCGCACACTCAGTTTTCCATGGTGCCCATGAACCTGATGCCCCACGGCGTCGCCGACTACATCATCACCGGCGTGTGGGCAAAGAAGGCCTGGAAGGAGGCCCAGATGTACGGCCAGGCCAACGCCATCGCCTCCTCCGCCGACAAGAATTTCAGCTACATTCCCGATTGCTCCGACCTGCCCGTCAGCGAGAACGCGGACTATGTGTATATCTGCGAAAACAACACCATCTACGGCACCAAGTTCAAACAGCTGCCCAATACCAAGGGCAAGCTGCTGATCTCCGACGTGTCCAGCTGCTTCCTGTCTGAGCCGATGGATGTGACCAAGTACGGCTATGTGTACGGCGGCGTGCAGAAGAACATCGGCCCCGCCGGTGTGGTCATCGGCATCCTGCGGGAGGATCTGATCACCGACCAGGTCTACCCCAATACCCCCACCATGCTCCGCTACAAGACCTATGCCGACAACGGCTCCATGTACAACACGCCCCCCTGCTACAATATCTACATCTGCGGCAAGGTGTTCCAGTGGCTGCTGAACCAGGGCGGTCTGGAGGCCATGAAGCGGCGCAACGAGGAAAAAGCAAAGATCCTCTACGACTATCTGGACAGGAGCCGGCTGTTTGTCGGCACGGTAGAAAAGAAGGATCGCTCCTTGATGAACGTCACCTTTGTCACTGGCAGCGACGAGCTGAACGCCAAATTCGTGGCCGAGGCCGACGCGGCGGGCTTCAAGAACCTGAAGGGCCATCGCTCCGTGGGCGGCATGCGGGCCAGCATCTACAACGCCATGCCCAAGGCAGGCGTGGAGGCGCTGGTGAGCTTCATGGAGGATTTTGAGAAGAAAAACGGTTGAATCCCGGCTTAGAAAAGAGGAAACGGAATGTATCACATCCATTATTTGAATAAGATCTCTCCCAAGGGCACAGCCCTGTGGAAAGAGAACTACCAGCTCACCGACCAAATTACGGATGCTGACGCGGTACTGGTGCGCAGCGCCGCCATGCATGACCTGGCCCTGCCGGAAAAGCTTCTGGCCGTGGCCAGAGCCGGGGCGGGCGTAAACAATATCCCCCTGGACAAGTGCGCCGAGCAGGGCATCGTGGTGTTCAACACCCCCGGTGCCAACGCCCGCAGCGTGATGGAGCTGACCCTGTGCGGCCTGCTGCTGGGCTGCCGGGATGTGATCGGCGGCATCAACTGGGTGCGCTCCATTGCGGGCAGCGGCGACGTGGCCAAAAAGGTGGAAAAGGGCAAGTCCCAGTTCGCCGGGCATGAGATGCTGGGGCGGAAGCTGGGCGTCATCGGCCTGGGCGCGGTAGGCGGCCCTCTGGCCAACGCCGCCCGGCGGCTGGGCATGGAGGTCTACGGCTGCGATCCATTTATCTCCATCGATGCCGCCTGGCACCTGGACAGCCAGATCACCCGGGTGAACAAGCGTGAGGATATCTTTGCCGGCTGCGACATCATCTCTCTGCACACCCCCCTGCTGGACGACACCCGGAAGATGATCAATGCCGAGACCATCTCCACCATGAAGGACGGCGTCATCATCCTGAACTTTGCCCGGGACCTGTTGGTGGACGACGACGCCATGGCCCAGGCGCTGGCCTCCGGCAAGGTGGCCCGGTACGTCACCGACTTCCCCAATGACAAGACCGCCGCCATGCCCGGTTGCATCGCCATCCCCCACCTGGGCGCCTCCACCGAGGAATCCGAGGACAACTGCGCCAGAATGGCGGTGAGCCAGGTGATGAACTACATGGAAAACGGCAACATCGTCAACTCCGTCAATTTCCCCAACTGCGACATGGGCATCTGCACCGCCGCCGGGCGCATCTGCATCCTGCATCGCAACATCCCCAATTCCCTGAGCCGCTTCACCACCACCGTAGCTGCCGAGGGCATCAACATTGCGGGCCTGATGAACAAGAGCCGGGGCGAATACGCCGTGACCATGCTGGACCTGGATCACGCTCCCTCTCCCAGCGTCGCCGAGGACCTGAAAAAGATCGAAGGCGTCCTGAAGGTGCGCGTCATTTAACAAACGAAATTCCCCCCGGTGAACGGAGCATTGACGCTTCCGTCCACCGGGGGGTATTTATCCCTCCACCACCCGGACGTGGGTGATGCCGTAGTATTCCATGGCGCTGATCGCCCAGGCGTCGATGCGTTCGCCGCAGCAGACCACGGGAATGGCAGGGGGGCAGCTGACGGTGGGGTCGGCCATGATTTTTCCCAGGGCCGCGGGAAGCTCCACCCGGCAGGCCGGTTTGAACAGCGCCGCGTGGGGCGTGAGCACCGGCTGGGTGGGCTTCAATATGGGGGCGGGGGCCGTGATCTCCGGCTTGCGCGGGATCGCGGCCAAGGCCCGGCAGAGCCTCTCCGGCAGCTCCGGCGGATAGTCCGCCGGGAGCATAAGCACCAGGTAATCCGGGTCGGCAAATTCGCAGTAGATGCCCCCGGCCTCTAAAGCGGCGGCCAATTCCTCGCCGGTGTAGCCGTAGGGCTTGGCAAGAATCGTCAGCTTCATCGGTTCCCGGCCTGTCAGGCGGTAGCCCAGAGTCTCCAGCCGTCCTTTCAGCGCTGACCACTCGGCGGCCGCCCGGCGCAGCTTTTGGGACCAGGGGCCATCCAGCGCCGCGTTGGCGGCATCCAGAGACTGTAAAATCAGATAGGATGGACTGGTGGAGGCAAACAGGGCCATGGCCGCGTCCGCCGCCTCGTCCAATTCCGCCGGGGCCCATTCGGAGATGTGCAGATAGCCGCCGCCGGTGAGCACCGGCAGGGTCTTATGTGCCGAGTCGCAGCAGAGGTCTGCCCCGCATTTCATGGGGTGCTCGCCCTCAGGCAGGAAATTCAGGTATGCCCCGTGGGCATTGTCCACCAGCAGCAGGCAGCCAAAGCGGCGGCAGACCTGGGCAAGGCCCCGGATATCCGCCATATTGCCCAGGTAATCCGGGCTGGTGATGTATACTGCCGCGGGCGGCTCTCCTCCTTGCAGGAAAGCTTCCAGCTGCCCTGGAGTAATCTCGCAGGACAGCAGCGTTCCCTCTCCTGCCGGATACAGCCAATCCACCTCTACATCCAGCAGCGCGGCAGCGGTGATGAACACCTTGTGGGCATTCCGCCCGGCGGCAATGCGGGGCGCTTTTCCCCGGCGCAGGGCATACTGCGCCGCCAGATAAACCATGGCCCGGATGGACAGGGATGAACCCTCCGCCGAGTAAACCGTCCGCCGTGCCCCAAAGAGCCGGGCGGCATTGCGCTCGCTTTCCAGGATGATCCCGGCAGGGTGATACAGCACGTCCGCCCCGGGGATCTCGGTGATGTCCAGCCGTTCCGCTGCGCCAGTGCCCTTATGCCCCGGCATGTGAAGCCGGACGGGGTCGGCAGCGGCATAGCCGCTCACGAAATCGCAGATGGGGGTGTTCATTCCCCGCTGCCCTCCAGCGCCTTGGTGGCCTCCACCATAATGGCGCACTCCATCCGTTTGCGGAACAGTTCACAGCCGTATTTATACACGCCGGTAACATGACCGGTGGCGTGGTAGGCGTTGGCCGCGCAGCCGCCGGAGCAATAGAGCTTGGCCCAGCAGTCGGCGCACTCGGGATGGGCGTACACATTGCAGGCGGCAAATTCATTCTGAATGGGCAGATTGGTCACGCCGTCCCACACGTTGCCCAGCTTGAATTTCTCCTCGCCCACAAACTGGTGGCAGGGGTACAGATCGCCCCAGGGGGTGACGGCCATATACTCCGTGCCGCTGCCGCAGCCGGAGATCCGCTTATAGATGCACGGGCCGCCCTTCAGGTCGATCATGTAGTGGTAGAAGGTAAAGGGTCTGCCCTCTCTGCGGCGCTGGAGCATCAGCTCCGCCAGGCGCTCATACTGCTCCAGGACGATGGGAAGATCCTCCTGGGTCAGGGCGGAGGGATCGTCGGCAGCGCACACCACCGGCTCCATGCTCAGCTCGGTAAAGCCCAGGTCCAGCATCTGCTGAATGTCCTTGAGGAAATCCGGGTTGGCGTGGGTGAAGGTGCCCCGCATGTAATAGTTCTTTCCGCCCCGTGCCTGCACCAGCTTTTGAAATTTTGGCACGATGCGCTCCCAGCTGCCCTTCCCGGCGTAGTCCACCCGGAAGCGGTCGTGGATTTCCTTCCTTCCGTCCAGGCTGAGCACCACGTTGCTCATTTCCCGGTTGGCAAAGTCGATCACGTCGTCGTCAATGAGCATGCCGTTGGTGGTCAGGGTGAAGCGGAAATTCTTCCCCGCCGCCTTTTCGATGCCGCGGGCGTAGGCCACCAGTTGCTTGACCACATCAAAATTCATCAGCGGCTCGCCGCCGAAGAAGTCCACCTCCAAATTGTGCCGGGTGCCGGAATGGGCCACCAGAAAATCCAGCGCCTGCTTGCCCACCTCGAAGCTCATCAGCGCCCGGTCGCCGTGGTACTTGCCCTGGCTGGCAAAGCAATAGGAGCAATTCAGGTTGCAGGTGTGGGCCACGTGCAGGCACAGGGCTTTGACCACCCCCGCGCTGCGCTGCTTCAGCGCCCCGGCCTTGTCGGCATAGGTATCCGGCGTGAACAGCTGCCCGGCTTCACGCAGAGACTCCACATCCGCGCAGATCTGGCGAAGCTCCGCCTCACCCGCCTCCGGGTATTTTTCCAGCATGACGGCCACGATCTCATCGGTGGAGCTTTTTTCGAACATCTCAATGATGTCGTAGGCAATCTCATCCACCACATGCACGGAGCCGGAATGGGTATCGAGGACAATATTCAGTCCTCCAAGCTTATAACAATGTACCATTCATTTTCTCCTAAAAAATGCCGCCGAAAGACGGCGGCACTTTTGGTTGTGTAGTTCAAATGCAAATTACTTGCTTTCCTTGTTCTCGCACTGCTGGTTGGCAATGCCGCAGCTGGTCTTGCAAGCGGACTGGCAGGAAGTCTGGCACTCGCCGCAGCCGCCGTTCTTTGCGCTCTGGCAAAGGTTCTTGGTCTCCAGGGTCTGAATGTGGCTCATAAATGGCACCTCCGTTCTGGTGGAAATATATCTATGAGCGTATTTTACCAGATTGCCAATTGAAAGTCAATCCTTTTTTCCCTCGTCGCCCCCAAAGGAAAAAGCTAGTCGGGGTATTTGATCAGGTCGTAGAGGACGCCGTGGGGGCCGAAGTGGCGGGTGCCGGCGAGGTGCATGCCCAGGTGGATGTACTTGTCGCATTTGGATTTGGCGTCGGTGTCCAGGATCACGGGGACCTGGAGGCGGTTGCCCTCGGCAAAGGCCATGTCCAGGAGCTTGCGCATATAGCCCTGGCCCTGATACTGCTCCAGCACGCAGACCATGCCTACAAAAATATAGGGCTTCTTTTCCTTCTTCATCCGATCCTCCAGGCCCTGGCCGCCCTTGAACATAATGCCGAAGAAATGGCCCATCTGCTTCAGATTCATGGCGGCAAACATGCCCCTGGCCAGCTGCCATACCGCTTTCAGGCTCACCTTCTCGCCGGGGAGCCGGTAGGCGATATAGCCCTCACCGCGGGGGCCGGTGGTATGGAGCAGGCCGCTTTGCAGGGCCATGCGCACATAGCCGCAGATGTAGGTAGCCGTGGCGTCCCGGCTGGGGAAGGCATCGGCCAGCCCCCGCTCCGGGCCGTAATCATAAAAGCCAAAGGCATGGCCGATGGCCTGAATGGTGGATTCATCCAATTCTGTTACGTTCATTTCTCCTCCATATGTCGTTCACGCCTCCTGCTGCCCTATTTTTGGGAGCGTTACGTACCAACGGCCCTTCCCTCAGAGAGGCAGCTGGGTGCTGTTCCTTTGTCATTTCTTCAGGATCTCGACGATCTTGTTGAAGTCCTCCCGGGCCTCGGGGAAATAGGGGAGCATGCAGTAGCAGTGCACCTCGCCGGGGGCCACCGCCACAATATGCCTGGGCTGAGGCAGGGGCGCGCCCAGGGCGCTGTTGTGGGCCGCGACGCCCAGGGCCAGCGTACGCCGGAGGAAAAGCCGCAGGTACTCACGTTTCCGCTGCCGTACAGCGCCACCATCTGCCGATAGCATTCAAAGGCCATTTCATAGATTTCGGTAATGCAGTGGTCGGTGCACAGAGGGTAGCAGGGGAACCAGATATCGCAGCCTGTACCGAAGCACAGCTGACGCAGCACTGGGATATCCCCCTTGTCCGGCCCGATAACCATGCCGCCGCCGAAGAAAAACAGGATCGCACGCCGGGACGGCTCCTGATGCTGCCGGACCAACAGGCAGAGCGACCCGCAGATGACCTTCTTTTCATAAAATGCCTTGTGGTCCGTGGGCATGTAAAAGCCCCAGTTTCGGTTCTGCTTGGCAATGACCTTCAAAATCTCGTCCTCCGGCAGGGCGAACAGCTTTTTGATCCCCAGCGCCCGGTACAGGCCGCGGAACAGCGACGCGCGAATGCTCATGGGTTTCTTCCTCCTTTTTTGCAGTTAGTCATAGCTAACCGCTATCTGTGAAAAAGGCCGCGCCCCGGCGGCCTGTTTAGATATGCTTATTATAATTGCGGGAAAAGAGGCTGTCAAGGCGTTTGCTCCCCGGAAGGGGCCGGTTCTTCAATTTTTTTCGCAAACAGTGCGGCATCCTCCGCGGTGGTGGCCCAGCCGTATTTCTTCAAATCCACCCGCCAGCTGCTGCCATCCCAGAAAACGGGGACGCCCTCCTCAACCAGGAGGGTCCTTTGCAGATCCGGGACAATGAAGTGGGCCGCACCGCTCAGCTCGCCCCGGCCGTTCACGATGCGAAAGGCTGGTATTCCCTCCCCTGCCAGGCCGCTGCGCAGGCCGAAGCCCACCTGCCGGGAATTCTTCGGCTTGCCGCAGAGCATGGCGATCTGCCCATAGGTTGCCACCCGCCCCCGGGGAATGGCCAGGCAGACCAGGCGCATTTTTTCATAAAAGGTCATGGGGATCCCCTCCTGCTTTCGTCCTTTTGGGACATTATATCATGCGGGGTGCCCGGCGTCGAGTCCTTTTCACTCCCAGCGGAAGAAGCGGATGGCAAGGATAGTGCACAGAGCCGTCACCGCCAGCATCACGACTACGGGCAGCAGGACGCTTCCGGCGGCCAGACCCAGAAAGGTGGCCTTCATCAGCGTGATTCCCTGGGTCAGAGGGAAGAGGCTGACAACGCGCTGCATGGCCTGGGGCATGACCTCGATGGGCAGGGTGGTGCCGGAGAATACCAGCATGGGAAAATACAATATGGAGGCGATCACGCCGGACTGCCTGGTATCCTTCGCCACGCCGCCCGCCTGCTTCGTGCCCAGGATGCACTCGATGGTCATGCTCTTCCCCGCCCCGTTGGCCCCCAGCAGGCCGAAAACAGTGCCGCTTTTTACGGATGAATCCAAATTGTTTACCACGACCCTATCGCCGTAGGACTTGGTCAGGCCCCGCACCATGATCGCCTCGCTCATTTCTGAAGCCTCCTCACTGCCCGCAGCTCGATATAGCCCCGCGCGCCCCGGGGCTCCAGCTGGATGCGGGGATTTTCGTCGTCCCACGCGTAGCCGATCACCGAGGGGTCGTAGCCGTCCATGGCGTGCTGCAGGGAACGGATGGCCTCGCAATAATCCTCCTCCCGGAAGGGCTGACCCTGGAACATCAGGTATTCCGCCTCCGGCAGGCGGATCACGTCAAAGCCCTCCGGCACAATGCCGGCATAGTCCGTCTCCACCTCTACTCCCTGGACATAGGTGGAGGTGTGGGGCTTTTTGTACTTCGCCGGGAGCCACATGGACACCGGCTCCCCGCAGAGTGAGTGCATGCTCATCAAAATCCCCCAGATATCGCAGCTGACCTCCTCGCAGTAGGGAAAATAATCCTCCGCGTTTACGGCCCGCTTGATGATACACAGCCGCTCCGGCTTGCGGATCACCTGAATGAAAATTGGCTGAATGTTGGTCACGTCGATCTGCTCCTTTCTCAGCGCACGGTATTTTGCTCCGTAGGGAATGAACAGCGCAATGGGCACAGGATTCTTCACGTAGTCGCTGGGGTTCAGTCCGAATTCCCGGTAAAAGGCCCGGGTGAAGGTATCCACATTGGCAAAGCCCAGGTCAAAGGCCACGTCGATCACCCGCTCACCGCCCTCCCGCAGGCGGCGGGCCGCCAGGGAGAGGCGGTACTTTCGGATGTACTCCGTGGGCGTCAGGCCCAACTGGTCCCGGAAGAGGCGATAGGAATACCAGGGCGAAAACAGCGCCGCCCGGGCCAGGTCGGACAGGCTGATCTCCCGCTCCATATTCCCCTGGATATAGTCCTGCATCCGCTGGACGGCCATAATCTGCTGCTTCATGCGCTTCATCTCCTTACGCGCCCTATTCTATCGCAGACGGCGCTGGATTTCTCGACTTTTCTTGCCCTTTTGGGCAGCAGGCAAAAGCGCCGGGCCGCGAGGAATGCGGCCGGCGCTTGCATGGTTATGTAAAATTACTGCCGCTTCATCTGCCGCAGGAACAGGCAGACGGCCAGAGCCGTCACGGCGGCGGCGTATCCCAGCACCCAGAGCAGGTGGGGCAGGATGCCCGCAAAGCTCCCGCTCACCGCCGCCCGCTCCAGCTCCACCGCGTGGACAAAGGGCAGCGCGTAGGCGATCTTTTTGAATGCGCCGCCCACCAGCTCCAGGTCGAACCAGGTGCCGGACAGCCAGGCAGTCAGGTTGGTGAACAGCGCGCCGCAGATGCCGCCCACCTGCTTGACATTCATCACGCTGCCGCAGAGCAGACCCACAGAGATGAAGAACAGAGCGGCGGGCAGCATCAGCACCAGGGCGTACAGCACATTTACGGTCAGATGCAGGCCAAGGATGGCGGCAAAGCCGTAGCAGATCGCGCTCTGCGCCAGGGCGATGGGCAGGATGGGAAGCAGATAGCCCAGGATGAAGTCCAGCGCCGTCATGGGCGTGGTATAGAGCCGGGAGAGGAAGGCGGTCTCCCGGTCCCGGGCGACCAGGGTAGCGGAGAACAGCGTCAGGAAGGCCAGGCCGAACACGGCGATGCCCGGGGCCAGACGCTGAATTTCGAACAGGCTCACCGGGATATTGGCCTGGATGGCGGACAGGAGCAGCAGCAGGATCACCGGGAAGCCGATGCCGAAGCCCAGATTCAGCGGGTCGCGGAGTATTTCTTTCATCGTCCTGCCGGAAAACGCGCACAGTCTCATTTTGCTTCCCCCTTTACAATGGCCACAAAGGCGTCCTCAAACCGCTCTTTGCCTGCCTGCTTTTTCAGTGCCTCGGCGGTGCCCACCGTCAGGAGCCTGCCGTCCTTCATAATGCCGATGCGGTCGGAGAGGGCCTCGGCCTCCTCCATGTAGTGGGTGGTCAGGATAATGGTGATCTTCCCCTTGAGGGCGCGGATGGCGTCCCACAGATCGCTGCGGGCCAGCACGTCCAGGCCCAGGGTCGGCTCGTCCAGGAAGAGGATCTGCGGCTCACTGATCAGGGCCATGGCGATGCTCAGCCGCCGCTGCCAGCCGCCGGAGAGCTTCCCGGCCCTCCTTTTCAGCACCGCGTCCAGGCCGAACCGGGCGGACAGCTCCGCCGCCTTTGCCTCGCTCCTATCCTTGGGGAAGCCGTGGACGCCGCACATCAGCAGGAGATTTTCCCGCACCGTCAGGTTGGGTGCCACCGCCGTCTCCTGGGGGGAGACGCCGATGATGGCCTTGACCGCCGCTGAATTCTGAATGACGCTCTGCCCGTTCAGCCAGGCGTCGCCGCCGGTGGGGGCGGTCAGGCAGGAGAGCATTTTGATGGTGGTGGTCTTCCCTGCCCCGTTCACCCCCAGCAGGGCGAACAGCTCCCCCTGCTCCACGGTCAGGTTCAGGCCGTCCACGGCCGTAACGTCCCGGTATTCCTTCCGCAGATTTTCTGTTTTAATTGCAAGCATTGTTTCTTTCCTCCATAAAGCGGTGTTTCAGCCCCGCGTAGGCATCGGTGAGGGCGCTGCTGACGAAGGATTCCTCCCAGTCCAGGTAAGAGGTGGCCAGCATGGTGGCGATCCCATGGACATACAGCCACATTTCCAGATGGAACAGATATGCCTCGTCCTCGCTGATGCCCAGGTTGCGCTGGATCAGCTCCAGCAAGGGGCGGATGGACTCCCGGTCCTCCCCGCTGCTTTCGCCGCCGCGGTCGCACATGAAAATCAGCTTGAAGAGCTCCTTTTCCTCCCGGGCGAACTGGATATAGGCCATGCCGCTGGCCTTATAGGGGGGGTATTTCCCGCTGGCCATCCCCGCCGCCAGCGTCTGCTGATAGCGGGCGTAGGCCGCCGTCTGCACGGCCTGCTGGACCTCCTCCATATTCCGAAACAGCCCGAAAATCGGCTTTACCGAGCACCCCAGCTCCGCTGCCAGCGCCCGGGCCGTCAACGCCGACGGCCCCGCCCGCCGGGTAATGTTCAGCGCGGCGGCGATGATCTCGTCCCTTGTAAATAGAAATTTCGGCGGCATGATCTTCCTCCTATGATAGCAACTATCGTTGCGTAACTCATGTTGCTTATTATACACACAAAAAAGAGCCTTGTCAAGGCCCCAAATGGTTGATCTGCGCCCCCGGTTTCCTTGTAGACCAACTTCCTGCTTGACTTTCCATAGTTGGTCTACAATCCTCTCGCTGCCCCCTCTGGGGGAAGTGCCGCGACAGCGGCAAAGGGGGTGTCGTTGGTGATTTTGAGCGGTTCCCATTCACCGAACAACACTCCCTCAGTCAGCCCTTACGGGCTGCCAGCTCCCCCCATCGGGGAGCCAAGAAAATTGTACGAATTCGCCTTGGTGCATCGCAAATGGTATTCTGCGTACCGCGCCTGACCCCTCCGGCGCGATGCGCCGCCTCCCCTTTCAGGGGAGGTTTTTTATGCGCCCTTCAATGGGGCAGGCAGGGAAAAGCGGTGGCGGAATTTTCCGCCACCGCTTTGGGTGTATTTGCTTAGCCGCGCTTCTTGGTGCTGATGACACAGGCGGCGGCGCCGCAGAAGGAGAACAGGAGCAGGGCGCTCAGGGCCAGGGTCAGGCCGTTGTCGCCGGTCTTGGGCACGTTGTCCAGGCCGCCGTAGGCCTTGGTCCAGGTGGCGGTGTAGGTCACGCTGCCGGTGACGGTGGCGGAGAACTTGGGGCTCCAGCCGGTGAAGTAGTAGCCCGCCCGGACGGGAGTGCCGTTGAACTTGGGCGTAGAGGTGCCGGAAAGCAGGCCGGTATAGACCTGGTCGGCAAAGGCCTTGCCGCCCGCGCCGTCGGTGTAGGTGACGGTGTAGCGCTCTTCCTCATCGTCGGGCTTGCCGTTGTTGTTGGTATCCAGCTTCCAGGTGGCGATATAGGTGGCGTTGGCAGTGACGGCAGTCGCCACGGCAGGCGTCCAGCCGGTGAATACGTAGCCCGCAAGATAGGGAGTACCGTTGAACGCGGGGGTGGCGGAGCCGGAGGGCACAGTGTAGCTCTGATCCTGGAACGCCTTCCCGGCAACGCCGTCCTTATAGGTGACAGTGAAGGTCTGGGCGGCTTCGCACCAGGCTTCGAACGTAACAGTATAGCCCCAGTCCTCATCGAGGCTCCACACATATCCATCGTCCGTCCAGGTCGCTATCAGATAGGCGTACTTCACCCTTGTATCCACGGGCGACCAGTCGTGTTGAACCTTACCAACATCCTTGCCGTACTGGTCAACGTAGCTATCCCCGTTGACTTCAACAACGCAGTGGTACACGTGGTTGTCCTTGTCGAATGTAGGAGTCTTAACGTAGTAGTAACCGTCAATCAGACCGTATTCCTTTTCCTTGTCCCCATGGGTGGCACCGGAATTGGTGCACTTAACGAACACCTTGATACCGTCAAGATCAGCTTTTGTGGGCACAAAATCCACGCATTTAATCTCGAAAGTGACATGTTCGCGCCCTGCGGTCCACTTGCCGTCTTCGTATTTCAACGTAAGTGTTTTGGGATTGGTTTCACCATCGACAAGGGTATGCACCCCATACAGGTAATTGCTTTCCGCCACATATTCTTCAGCGTGGACAGTAATGTCGCAGGTGTAGCCGCCGTTCCCGTCGCTGGTAACCTCACCAATGACGTAGCTGTCCTTGAGCAATACATAGGATGCACTGTGCGGTTGTCCCTTCGTTTCGCAAATTACATCCACGGGCGGGACGTTAAGATCCTCCAAGTCCTCATCGGTGGGCTTCTGGGGCGGAACGGTCTCGGTCTTGCAAGAGACGTTGAAAACAACGGGAGTACCGCTCTTTACAGCCCATGCATTGTCCTTGTACTCCAGCACAACAGTCGCATTGCCATCCTCGGTAGTGTGCGTTACCTTGGTATCGGTGCCGAACTGCTCCACATACTTTTCAGGGCTAATGGTAACCGTATAGGTGTAGCCGCTCTCAGTATCGCCCTCAACACCAGTGGTGGTGTAGGAGTTCTCAATCAGAGCGTAGCCCTTGCTCTTGGGTTCATGGGTAGCCTTGCCGTTGGTGCAGTTGACGGTGATATCGCCGATCAGCTTGCTGAGCTCGTCATGGCTGGGCGCGTCGGGAGCCTTGGGGGGCTCGGGCTTTTCAGTGCACGCGACCTTGAAAAGGATGGAGGAGACGGAAGGGTCGCCGGACGGTCCATGCCAGGCATCGGCATAATAAAGCAGCTGAATGGTTTTTGTCTTATCGTCGGGGGTATGCACGCCGCCCTTATCGCGGTCGAACTGATGCACATAGCCGGTCGAGCTGACGGTAACCATGCAGGAGTACTGCCCGGCGTTGCTGTCGTAAACAGGCTCGGTGATGCTGGTGATAGATTCCTTCGTCAGGGGGTAGCTCTTGCTGCCGTGCTGAACGTCCGCGTTGGTGCATTCGACCGTCACGTCGCCGAGAATGTTATTGTTGATGATATCGTCCTCGGTGGGCTTGCCGGGCTTGTCGGGCTGGGGAGGGGTTTTGGTTTCCCATACAGCGTACAGGGTGGTTGTTCCGGTCACAACGATGCTGCCGCCGGGCTGGCGATCCGCAGTCGTTGCATTGGGGTTGGTGCTCCAGCCGAGGAAGGTATACCCGTCGCGGGTCGGCTTCTGCGAGGAGATAGTAAAGGTGTGAGACCCCTCGTACTGAGACTTCGCCGTATATGTCTCGGTATTCGGTGCGCCGGTGCCGCCGTTGGCGTCGTACTTCAGCGTAAAGGTGCGCATAACAGGTGCGCCCTTGAAGTAATAGTACGCGGTGTTTTTGCCATTGGCAAGCAGGGCGCTGGCTCCCTCACTGCGCCGGTTGCTGCCGCCTCCAGCCCAGGAGATGTAGTCGACCTTGTTGTCGTCAACACCATACCAGATGTCTTTCGCATAGGGGAGGCGGAAGGTATCGTTGTTGACATTATACTTGCCCAGGTCAACGGTGATGTCATAGCCGCTGATGCTTGTAATCGGGTGGCCGTCGATCGTGTCACCGACCTTGACCTTCACGCCCGTCACGGTGTGGTTAACGGACGGATGCAGCACAACAGTGCTATTGGCAGCCAGAGGTTTCACATCATAAACTACGTAGCCGCTCTCGGCATCGTGGTCCCAGGTCATGGCATCGCCGACATCGGGGTCGGGAATCGTCGGCACGGTCAGTGTGTTTCTACCGGGCACGACCGCGTCCGATTGGGCGGCACCGGCGGGCTTTGCAGGCCCCTGAGACGTTTCGCCTTCGGGCCGAACGTCCGACTGAGCTTTCTGCTGGACCTGCTGCCACTGGGCAATGTAGGTGACGCTTTCGGTCACGGTTTCGGCGAGGGCAGGCTCCCAGCCCAGGAAGGTATAGCCGTCCCGGACGGGGTCGCCGCCAAAGGCGGGGGTGGGCGCGCCGGAGGTCAGGTTGGGAAAGTTTTTCGCTTCAAAGACCGCATTCTCCGCGCCGTCGGCATAGACGACGGTATAGGTCTGGGGCGGGGTCGCGGGCTGCTCGCCCTGCGGCGCATCCTCCTTCTTTTCCGTGGGCTGCTGCACTTCGCCGCCCGCCGGCTGATCGGTAGGCTGCTCTGTCACCTGATCGGTCGGCTCCAGATTGCCTTCCGCAAACGCAGCGGTGGGCAGCACAGAGCAGACCATCATGAGAGCTAACAGCAGACTGAAAATACTGCGAAAGCCATGCTTTCTCATAACAATATCCTCCTTTTCATTCCCAGCGGCCCGGGCGGAACCCGCAGGGGCCGTTGGCGGCACTGGTGGCATTTTCTGTCCACAAAATTATATCATTGCATGGCCGCTAAAGTCAAGATAAAAGCTTTTTGGGCGGTAAGTTTTTCGCGCGGCCTTGGCTCCCCGATGGGGGAGCTGGCAGCCCGTTAGGGCTGACTGAGGGGGTGTTGTTGGTTGGGTGGTAACATGTACAGCTCTCAACCATCCGACGACACCCCCTTCGCCGCTGCGCGGCACTTCCCCCAAAGGGGGCAGCAAGGGGACGCAGCTCCCAGGAGGAGAGGCGTTACTGGGTGCTGAGGAAATCGCGGATGGTTTTGACGTAATCGGGGGCCTGGAGGACGGTGGACAGGTGGCCGCCGGAGACGTAGGCGATCCTGGGGTGGTGCATCAGGTCGATCAGATCCTTCTGCATCTGGCCGGAGAAGAAGTCCTGGTCGGGCAGGATCAGCAGAATTTTGCCATCCAGCGCGGCGAAGTCCGCCGCCGTCACCGGCGTCTGGTTCATCAGGTCGGCCAGGAGGCCGGAGATATGGACGTCCTTCTCCTGCTTGTAATCCTTGAAGATCGTCTCGAACATGTTCTGAGCGTAGGCGATCTGCCCGGCGCTTTCGTTGCGGATGTGGCTCATACCGGCCTTGATGAGCCGGGGTTTCAACTTCTCATAATTGCAGCGCTTCATGTACCACAGCATCAGCGGAGCGAGACGATACTTCCGCCTCAGGCTTTTCAGGGTGTTTTCGTCCATGCCGCCGGTGGAGATCAGCACCAGGCCGCCGGTCTGGCCGGGGTACTTCTGGACGTAGATCTGGGCCACCATGCCGCCGTCGCTGGCCCCCACAAAGATCGGGGCCGTGATGTCCAGCTTCTGGAAGAAGGCATGCATCCCGACCACCAGGGCATGATTGGTGCGCAGCTCCTGGGGATAATCGAACAGCAGCACCCGGTAGTCATCGGACAGCGCGTCCACATAGTCGCACCACATTTCCAAAGTATTCATGCCGCCGTTGAGCACCACCAGCGTCTTTTTGCCTTCTCCGCCGCTGCACACGTAGCGGAATGTGGCCCCATCGACGACCTCCACCTTGCAGGAATGGGCTTGGGCAAAGCGCTCAACTTTTTCGGAATACAGCATATTTTTCTCCTTTCACCTACACGCGCAGATCGCGCGGCATATTTTCATGTCCCCGCCTTACGTCCGGGACAATATTCACCGGCGGGCAGCAAATCTTCGGCATTATTTCAAGTATTTCCCGCATTCCTTTTCCAACGCCTGCCACACCGGGTACTGCGCGCCGGTCTCATCGAAGAATTTCTTCAGGTCCCGGTTCAGGGCGCTCATTTCGTCAGTGGCATTCATGGCATGGTCGGAGGCGCAGATCTTGCCCAGACTGGTGGCGCACATGAGCTTGAAGAAGCGCAGGCAGGTCTTGCGATAGGCCGCCCCCTCAAAATTCTGGTCGCCCTTGGGCAGAATTTCATGGCCGGCGTTTCTGAGGGCGCGGTAGCCCTCGATATTGGCGTCGATCAGGCGGCTCAGGTACGCAGTGTCGCCCTTGAGCTTTTTCAAGTCGCCGTCGGCCTTATAGCAGGCGAAGGCCACCGGGAGCACGAACGCGGCATGGCACAGGAGGTAATCCCCCATGTTCGGCTCATAAGCCACCTTGTATTTTGTGCCGCTGAAAACTTTACCGATCAGCTGCTCATTGGAGGGCGCGCCCCGCAGCTGGCCGATGGTGATCTTTTTCAGGTCGACGGACGCCACCCGGTCAGGCTCCCGGTGCCCCGCCGAGGAGGCGAAGGCAAACAGCACATTTTTCTCCGGCAGCGCGGCGGCGACGGCGTCCGCACGCACGTCATTGCCCACAAAGACGATGTTCTTCGCCCGGCCGGACCGAACCGATCCGGGCAACTGACCGGCCGGAAATCATGCTGCTCCAGCAGCGGGCGGTAGTAATCCGTTAATATGTCAGTTTTCATGATTCTCCTTGCAACGAACAGACAATTCTTTGCAACGATTCGGCAGAATTCCTCGCCGGATATTGCCCAAATCATCTGGACATAGTATTCTTTTTCATGGTTAGTCGCAGCTAACCGAAGTATAGCACATGGCGGCAAAAAAGTCAAACCGCCAATGATTCGCAAAGGAGAAATTAAAACAGCATGGCGGCGTCCTCCCGTGGGCCGCCATGCCTTTAACTGCTGGGAATGACAGAAAGAAAGCAGCGGCCTTGATTTCTCAAAACCGCCACCAGTGAATATAAATTAAGCGTGAAAATGGGTCTGCCCAGCAGCGGTTTTTTTCTTTTCTGCCGCTGGGCAGA
>ERZ857629.1199-NODE-1199-length-29864-cov-26.525613_pt1 | contig 29864 bp, 23 predicted proteins | sample MGYA00519700_ERZ857629 | MGnify/ENA primary metagenome ERZ857629 (study PRJEB31778, sample SAMEA3449351) | human gut metagenome | biome: human gut; feature: human-associated habitat; material: faeces | place: United Kingdom | collected 2010/2012 ...
GCCTTGCGCCAGCGTTCGATGGAGGTGCGAATTTGCTTGCATTGTTGTTCGGTAAGGGTGGCGGTTGGCGCACTGGCCTCTTCAGTAACCTCTTCTTCAGAATTGGGCTTAGCATTATCGTCATCTAATTCCTCGTCGATGATGTCGCTCACAGGCGTGAGATTGAAGCCGAAAGAGATAAAGCTCAAAACGTACACCACCAGTAGCACCAAGATGATTGGACCGAAAATAGAAAGAATCTTCAAAGAGAATATCACAAACGGCACAGTAATGCATATCACAAATAGCACCGCCATGCCCACACGCATATATATAAAGAACTGGCGAATGTCGCCACCGGTTTCGTTTTCCACCAACTGCTTCACACGAAAGAGTTCATGGAGAGGATAAAAGGCATAGTAGAAAACCGAAATGTAGAACACCACAGCCATAGACCTCAATGCCACAGGCATGTTCAGACTACGATAGCAGATATAGCCCACAACGAAACACACCAATATCAACGCCACACTCACAAAGCCCGCAAGCATATACAGCCGTTTATGCTTACGGTCGCTCACCATGCGGAGCGATGCATACGACACCAGATAGACGGCTGGCGTATAGAAAATCATGTTGACCAGTGCGCCCAACTCATCGCTCGCGGCACGAAAGCCGAGAAATATCTGCAACAGATAGTGCACCACGGCAAGAAGCATGGCAGTGAAAAGAAGCCAGCGCGATTTTTCGTAGTTGAGCGTGGTGTGTGGCTGGAAAAAGCGAGAAGACAACAGCAACAGTGCCATCAGCGCCATCACCGTCATAGCACAGGATTGAAAGATCAACAAATAATCGGGAACTATCATATCTCAATTTTTCACGCCACGAAGCGGCAGGAGCACACAACGCGCACCCCGCTCTCCATCAGCCATATTAGTACAAAAATTTAAATGCCAACTACAAAGGTAACAAAAAAAACGAAAGCCAACAAACCAATGCGCAACCGAATTTTCGGAATATCGAAATATCGATTTTTCGAAAAATCCCCTGTCCGACTTGTCAGACCAGTCCGACTCGTCCGACAAAAAACTCGTTGACCCGTAGACCCGTAGACTTGCCCACTTGTTAAAATTCGTTGCTTTTTGCAGTTATTAAGATAGATTGTAACACACGTTAACGGATTGCGATAATTTTACCATTTTATCTGTGTTTTTGGACATTATATCGGATTTTTTATTGTAATTTTGCAACCGCAATCCAATAATAACACAAAATATTACGAAATGAAGAAAATTTATTTGATTGGTTTGGGAGTAGCAATGGCTCTCTCAGCGCAAGCTGGCGGCCTGCTCACAAACACAAACCAAAACGTGGCGTTTAACCGTATGATGAGCCGTGAGGCAAGTATCGGTATCGACGGCGTTTACAGCAATCCTGCCGGTGTGGCGTTCCTCGCTGATGGCGCACACCTCTCTATCAATTTCCAATCAGCATTCCAAACACGCACAATCAGAAACGAATACGCACCATTCGCCTACAACACCAATAACCCTTCCACCGAGCGTGAGTTTAAGGGTAAGGCCACAGCACCTATCATTCCTTCGGTGCAATTCGCGTATAATATCAAGAACTGGTCGCTCCAAGCCAACCTCGCCCTCACTGGCGGCGGTGGCAAGTGCGAATTCGACAACGGTCTTGGCTCTTTTGAGCGCATCGTGGCTAACACTGCCCTCGGCGTGAGCCAATTAGCAGCCGGCATCGACGCTGCAAGCCAGCAGATGGCACCACTGGGCATTCACGACCCAGGTTTGAGCCAAGTGTTTAAAAGCCCTGCTTACTCTTACAACAGTTTCATGCGTGGCAAGCAATACTTCTGGGGCCTTTCTTTGGCTGGTGCCTACAAGTTCAACGACAATCTTGCCGTGGCTGCCGGTGTGCGTGGCGTGCTCGCTATCGCCAACTACTACGGCTATGTGAAAGACATCACCGTGAGCGGTGTGCCTTTGAGCATGATGGTGGACAAAACTAAGCCAAATTCTGCCAACATTGAGCTGAACTGCGACCAGAACGGCAAGGGCTTCACCCCATACATCGGTATCGACTTCAAGACTGGTCGCTTCAACTTCGCCGCTAAATACGAGTTTAAAACTCGCCTGCGCATGAAGAACAAGTCGGTGAACTTGGCTCCAAGTATCGGCAATTTGCCCGAAGTGCTCGCTGTGGATTACGGCGTGGAACTGCTCAACCCAAAATTGGCTGAAAAATACGCTGGCACTCCTTACGAATCAGTGGTGGCTAACGCTCAACAAGCCCTCAAGGGCAAAATGGAAGCATTCGGCCAAACTTTCGACAAGGGTTTGAAAGAGGCTATCGGTGAATATGAGGACGGCACCAAGGTGGCTAACGACATTCCTGCCTACCTCGCTCTCGGCGCTGGCATGAAGGCTACCGACAAGTTGACCGTGAATGTTGGTTTCCACTACTTCTTCGACAAGCAAGCCACTGGCTACAACAACCACAACAAACTTCTCAAGCGTGGCACCATCGAATACAACGCAGGTGTGGAATACGATGCCAACAAGTTGTTGACACTCAGTGCTGGTTGGCAAAGCACCAACTACGGCACCACCGATGCTTACATGGACGACAAATCGTTTGTGGTAAGCAGCAACTCCATTGGCATGGGCGCATGTATTCACGCCAGCAAAATGATTGATGTGAACGTGGCATACTTCACCACCATCTATGGTCACAAGAAGATGTCACAAATCGACGCCAACACCAACATGGAGTATAAGAGCGATTTCACACGCACCAACAACGCACTTGGCGTGGGCGTGGATATCCACTTCTAAACGAAACGACACAATAGCAAGTAATACTTATTCATAAATATCTATTTTTCCTAATTGATGAGAGGTGTCCGCTGCGAAGCGAGCACCTCTCTCCTTTTCCCCAATGTGTGCGGTGTGGTAAATCTGCGAATTCATCATAACGTAGGGACATGCCTTTGGCATGTTTCGATGCGACCAGCAATGTTCTGCGCCTTGGAAACAATGCGATTAAGCACCACCACGCACAAAAAAGGCAGCCGATAATCACCATGATTACCGGCTGCACATCGTACCCCCGCAGGGAATCGAACCCTGATTTAAGGTTTAGGAAACCTTCGTTCTATCCGTTGAACTACGGAGGCATCGCCTAAATGGAAAGATTTGCACTATCCTTTTGCAAAGATAGTGCAAATCTTTGATTCAAGCAATTCAAGAATTACTTTGATGCTTTATGCGAGAAGTGCAACGATGTAGTTCTGGAACCAATAAGCCACGATACCAGCCACATAGCCCACAAACACGAGCCAGCTGACGTGCTTCAAATACCAGCCGAAGCTGATGCGTTCGAGACCCATTACCACTACGCCAGCGGCAGAACCGATGATGAGGATGCTGCCACCCACACCAGCACAGTAGGCAAGGAGCTGCCAGAACAAGCCATCTACGGCGAAGTCGCCCACGAGGTCGGTGTACATGCCCATACAGCCAGCCACCAATGGCACATTATCTACAACACTTGAAATCACACCGATAATTCCAGTCACAAGATAGTGGTTGCCACCAGAAATCTCATTGAGTCCAGTGCCTGCCATGTGAAGCACCTTGATTTCTTCCAAGCAGCTCACAGCCATGAGAATACCGAGGAAGAAGAGGATGGTGGTCATATCAATGCGGCCAAGCACTTTGCTCACGCGGCGATTCATACTGTCGGGTGCGTGACGCTCTGTGCGATAGAACACTTCGATAACGGTCCAAACCACACCAAGCACCAAAAGAATGCCAGCGAATGGAGGAAGACCTGTGAGGCTGTGGAATACAGGAACGAAGCACAAGCCACCTACACCAAGGAAGAAAATCACCTTGCGTTCAAAGCTTGTGAACACATGATCCTCCACGTTAGAGGTGGTGGCAGGGGCATCGAGGTGACCCTTGAGCATCCATTGCATGATGAGCGCAGGTATCACCACTGAAATGAGCGATGGGAGGAATATTTCTTTAATCACGCCACCAGCGGTAATCAAGCCCTTGTTCCAAAGCATGATAGTGGTCACGTCGCCAATTGGTGAGAATGCGCCACCTGAGTTAGCGGCAATAATCACGAGCGAAGCAAACATTAAGCGATCGTGGTGGTCGTCAACGAGTTTACGAAGCACCATCACCATCACAATACTGGTGGTCATGTTGTCAAGAATAGCACTGAGGAAGAATGTCATAAATGCGATGCGCCACAGCAGTTTACGCTTGTTGGTGGTTCGCAAAATGTCGCGAACGAAATTAAATCCGCCATTTTGATCAACGACCTCTACGATAGTCATCGCACCCATCAAGAAGAACAGCGTGGTGGCAGTGCTGCCAAGATGCTTTTCAAGCACGCCATTCACCATATCGGGAGTGAAATTGGGGAGATAACTTCCGGGGTCAAACATAAAAAGTGTCCAAGTGGCCACAAACATCAGCAACGCAATAGCCGCCTTGTTCACGCGAGTGAAACTCTCAAGCGCTATGAATGCGTAGCCTAACACAAACACCACAACAATAGCAATAGTCAGTGTAGTCATGAATGAAGAAAATTAATTAATTAGTAAATCCAAAAAATAATAACACCTAATTTCAGGATATTCATCTCTAAAATCAGCGGCAAAGATAAATCTTTTTCGCAATTCTGACAATTATATCGTTTGAAAAATGTAAAAATTTGTATAACGGGCTTTAAATCCCCTCACACCACCCCCACGCCCCCATTTCCCCACCCCAAAAAGCACATATTATTACAGTATAGTGTAATCACCATAGTGGGGATTTACTGTTTTTTGGATTTGGGGTAGAAGGCGGCGATGAGGATGATGAGGGTGCCTGCCACGAGGTAGGCTTGCCAGCCTTTGCCGGCGCGCGCTTTGCGATAGTCGGCATCGGTGTAGGTGCCGGCAATTACGCCTTGAATATAGGGGAGCATGTTGCAGATGCCATGGTAGTATGATTCACCGTTGTCGCATACGGGTTTTTCCAGCCTGTCGATGCTCAAATGTTTGCAAAACACACGCGGGAACTGGTCGTGAAGCTGGTCGCTCACAGCCATCACCACGGTCGGAAACTCATCTGCTTTGGTTTTAGCGATGAGTATGAGCACGGATTTCTGATGGTTTAGATTCCAGTTTTTCAAGATTTGCGCGGCATAAGCCTCGGCATGTAGCCTTGCGAGGGAGGTATCAGCCACCGCCACCAGAATTTTGGCATTAGTGGCAGAGTAATAGCGCATCAGACTGTCGTTGAGCAGTTTTGCCGTATCGGCAGGCATCACACCCACCATATCCACCACGCACTGATTGGTGCGCAGTGGGGGCAATGAACTGGCGTGCGCGAAGTTTGCCACTGCAATCACTCCACACAGCACCATAACCGTCAATATGCGATGTAGTCGCTTCATCTACGCCATCGTCACCAAGAGCCTCCGGCTCCGCCGCCTCCAAATGAACCACCTCCAAAGTCGAAGCCACCCGATGAACCCGAAGAACCCGAAGTAAACGAGCCTCCACCAAACGGCAGGAAAATTCTGAAGCCAATGAACACCAATAGAATGGCAATCACGCAAATCCAGTCGAAGAGCGACAAGTCCTCGTCGCTTTGGTAGGTTTCGTAATCGTATTCGCCACGGCACACGGGCATAATCACCTTCAGCGCCGCCCAAGTGGCAGCGGTGTAGTTGTTGCCCTCTTTGAGGATAGGTATCATCTTATCTTCCACAATCCTATTGCAGAACGCATCGGGGAGCGCACCTTCCAGTCCGCGCCCTGTGGCGATAAACACCTGTCCTTTCGAGAATCTGGTTTTGGGTTTGATGAGAATGACGATGCCATTGTCAATCTTCTTCTGTCCCACGCCCCAGCGGTCGCCAATCTCGGTGGCATACTCGTTGGGCGTATAGCCGCCCAGGTCGTTGGTGGTGACAATCACCACTTGATTGGAGGTTTGTTTGGAGAATGCGACCAAACTATCTTCGAGTTGGGCTGCGGCAGACTCGCTAAACACGCCAGCCATATCGTTGACCAACCGTGGCGGATAGGGGCGTTCGGGAATGCCGTTGGCGGCTTGCGCTACCGATGCCACCCACGACATCAGCAACACAGCCACCACGCACGATGTTCTTCTCAGCAGAGCAAGTGTCTTTTTCATTGTTGCATCATTGATATAGTCCTGACCAAATCAGCCACGGCAGCCGAAACGGCACCGTAGTAGTCTTTGGCTCTGAGTTTTGGGATCATGATGTCGGAAACGATGCCTTGGCAGCACACATCGGTGAGCACAGGTTCCAAACCCTTGCCCACTGCTATCGCCACCTTGCCACCCGAATGTGCGGTTTTGGGTTGAATCAGTATCACCACACCATTGTCTTTACCCTTTTCGCCCACGCCCCAGCGTTTGCCAATCTCGGTGGCAATCTTCAGTGCGTCGGCATCGCCTATATTTGTAATGGTGACCACAGCAATTTGCATAGGTGTTTGTGCAGCATACATACGCAGGTCGTCTTCCAATCCGCGCACACTGTCGCCAAGCACGCCTGCGTAGTCGTTGACCGCCATGGTGGGGTGTTCTGGAATCACCAATTTTCCATCGGCACCCACGTAAGCCACGCTATCGGTTTGCTCCGTAGTGCCTTCTGCGGCATCGGCGCTGCCGCTCGACGATCCGGCGTTTTTACACATGGTGAACAACAATGCGACTGCCACCAGTGAAAACACCGAAATCCATGTTTGTATCTTATTTTTCATATTTAATCGTTTTACCCCAAATTAATCATTGGGCAAGAGGTAATCTAAAAAAAAATACACGGTCTAATGACCGATTGGGTTTTACCAAGAGCCTCCAGCGCCACCGCCACCGAATGAGCCACCGCCCCAGTCGCTGCTGTCGCTGCTGCTATAACTGTCGGAGCCGCTGCCGGAGTCGCTGTCGCGACTTGAATTGAGGCCCCACTTATCGGAGAAGTAGTCGTGCAAGAGCAACTTATCAACAACAAAGAACAGGATAAGTCCGCCTGTGAAGATAATCAACGCCCAACCCCAGAAATCGAGGCCATCCTCTTTTTCCTCTCCGTTGGCATAATGCTTTTTCTGATAGTTGTCGTAGGTGTACTCGCCACGGCACACGGGCATAATCACCTTCAGCGCCGCCCAAGTGGCAGCGGCATAGTTGTTGCCCGCTTTGAGATGCGGAATCATTTCGTGCTGAATCATCCTATTGCAGAACGCATCGGGGAGCGCGCCTTCCAATCCGCGGCCTGGAGCGATATACACCTCGCCCTTCGAGTCCTTGGTTTTGGGTTTGAACAAAATCACCACGCCATTGTCGAGTTTCTTCTGCCCTACGCCCCATGTGTCGCCAATCTTGGTGGCAAACTCATTCGGGGTGAGGCCTTCAAGGTCGAGCACGGTGAGAATGGTGATTTGGTTGGATGTGGTGCGAGAAAACTTGGCAAGCGAGTCTTCCAACTGGCGAACTGTGGTATCGGGCAAGATGCAAGCGTAGTCGTTCACATATTGCTTCGATGGCGACAGAGCCAGCACGCTGCCTTTGAATGGCTTGCGGCTGGTGATGGCTGTGCTCTCCTCATCATCGTCGGCAGCAGCAGAGGTTTGCTCCACTTTCGCTGTTGACGATTCGGGTGCTGTTGGTTTGTTCGACTCGTCTTCGCCAAACACCACGCCTATCACGCCCAAGAACAGGAACACGATAAACGACCACATGCAGCCTTTAGCCATGCAGCCTTTTTTCTTCTTTTTAGGCTTGTCGGTCACCGATTTGGTGCGTTTTTTCTTCGAAGAAGTAGTCATTTCCTCGGCTTTCTCCACTACAGGCTGTGCCTCGGCTTTCGCTGATGCTGGCACAGGAGGGGGAGCGGGCGCACTTTTCGGTGCTCCAGCGAATGGCGGAGGTGTGGGTTTTGCGCCACCATCAAATGCAGGAGGCGTAGGTTTTTCACCGCCAAAAGAGGGAGGCACAGGAGCCCCACTCTTCTGATTGTCATCTTTGTCGTTCATGTTCATCACATTATAATATTACCAATCGCTACTTGCGCCTCCACCGTCAAACGAGCCTCCGCCAAACTTTTGAGCATTTCGGCGTTTGCGTTCTTCTTCCTCTTGGCGCTTTTCGCGTACACTTTTCGCCGTAGTCGCACCAGCGGCTGCTTCTGCCTCGCGCTTTTTTCGTTCGGCTTCAAGTTCTTTTTTGCGCTTCTCGGCTGCTGCCAAGCGTGCGGCGCGCTCCTCTGGGGTTTCGTTGGCTTCGATAAGTGCCTGTTTTTGCTTCGCGCGCTTGTTGCCATACGCCACACCGCCCACTACAGCGGCAATGATGCCCACAAACCAAATCCAGCCACCGCCTCCGCCCGACGATTTTTTCGTGGCTTCGTCGCCCGAAATCTCGCCTGCGCAAATCGGCATCACAGCCTTCAGCACTGCCCATACGGCTGCGTCGTAATCGCTCTTTTTAAGTGCTGGAATAGCCTTGCCATCAACGATTCGCTTGCAAGTGACATCGGGCAAAGCGCCACCCAGTCCGCGACCGGGACAAATGGCGAACTGACCTTTCGAGTCTTTGGTCTTGGGCTTGATGAGGATAATCAAACCGTTGTCGAGTTTCGCCTGACCTATGCCCCAGCGGTCGCCAAGTTCGACGGCATACATCTTGGGCTCATAGTCGCCAAGGTCTTTTACGGTAATCACCATAATTTGGTTGGTGGTGCGCTTTGAGAATGCACGGAGCGAGTCGTCGATCACTTTCGACTGGCGCAGCACACCGGCAAAGTCGTGAACGAAAATCGCAGTATCGGGGCGCGCTGGAAAATCGGAGTCAGCCGCAAAACTGGTCGCCGACATCATCACAGCCAAAGCCGCGAGTATAAGGAGTTTTACTTTTTTCATTGAGAGATTAGTTTTTAACCAAAAATCGGTCATTAGTCGAACTTGACGCGTGGGCGAATGTTTATTCGTCGTCGCTGTACGAAACGTCGTTGCTCAGTTCGTTCACATCATTTTCCACTGGTGGGAAGTAGGTTGCGAGCGATTCACCAATCTGTGCCACCACTTCGCAAATGCCGTCGGCTGGCTTTCCTTGGGAAAGGTATTTCCCCAAAGTGTCTTTCTCCACACGCCAGTAGTCGTCGGGCACCACATTGTTGATGCCTTCGTCGCCCAAAATAGCAAACTTCTTGCTCTTATAGGCCACATATATGATCACAGCGTTGCGGCGTTCGGTTTTGTAGAGTCCAAGTTTGTTGAACTTCTTTTCCGCCGCCTCCATCACATCGCCACTGCACTTGGGCGTGATATGCACGCATATTTCGCCCGAAGTGCGCTTTTCTGCCATGGTTATGGCATCGGTGATGCGGGTCTGGTCATCTTTCGAAAGAAAATCGGTAAGAGCCATGTCCTATTTTATTATTTTACTTATTCGAAACTTACAGTTGGAGCATTTTCGGCGCCTTCCTTAGCCTTGAAGTGAGGTTTGGTCTTGAAGCCAAACATGCCTGCGAAAATGCTGGTTGGGAAGCGGCGAACTTTTGTGTTGTACACCTGTGCGCCTTCGTTGAAGTCGGTCACAGCCTTGGTAATACGGTTTTCAGTGCCTTCGAGTTGTGCTTGCAGGTCGCGGAAGTTTTCGTTAGCCTTCAGTTCAGGATAAGCCTCACTCACAGCCATGAGTTTGCTCAGTGCGCCACTCATTTGCTCTTGAGCCTTTTGGAACTTCTCGATTTGCTCGTCGGTCATGTTTTCAGCGTTGATGTTGATTTGGCCAATCTTGGTACGAGCCTCGGTCACTTCGGTAAACACCTTTTCTTCGTGCTTAGCATAGCCCTTCACCACATTCACAAGGTTAGGAACGAGGTTGGCACGACGGTCGTATTGTGCTTCCACGTTTGCCCAGTATTTTTCCACATCTTCTTCCTGTGAAACCAGACCGTTGTAACTGCTGATACACCACAGAGCGAAAAGAGCAATTGCGCCAATGATAATCCATTTGGTCATGCCACCACGTGCGGCTGGAGCTGCTTGTTGTTGAGGAGCGGGATTTGGGTTTGCATTAATGTTCATAATTCTAATAGTTTTTAAACGTTAATAATTCTGTTATTTCTATTCATGTATCATACATTTCATGTATCATCATTTCACTATCACACTATTATATATAATGTGTAAGATTCAATAATGCGAAGATACACAAATTACCTTAAAATAAGGCAACTTTTGTGCCAAAAATCATCACATCATCACAAATTTCTCCCCAATAAGTGTAACAGCCACTTATCGAGCACCGTTCTGGTAGTCGCGGTATTTGTTGCCGCTATAGGTGTTGCGTCCGAAGGCGTTGCTGCCAAACTCGTCTTCCTCTTCGTCGGCATTTTTCGTCTCTCTACGCTCCAGCGAGTCTCTGCGGCGCTCCGGCTTGTTCTTTCTGATTCGGTCGGGCTTCTGCTGGTTGAGCGGAGTGGCGTAGATGTCCCACGTTTCCTCGCGTCCCCAACTCTTACGCACTCGGAGTTTGTCGGCGTAGGGATAGTAATACACTTCTTCGGGCTGGCGATGCTCGGCGTAATTGCCAGCGTCCCAGCGGTCGTTGCCGTTGGTGTCGATTACCAAACGGGCGTAATACTCGGCAGGAATCAGGTTTTCGAAGCGCACGGTGCCGTCGGTCACTCGCTCGTGGCGAATCACGTTTTCGTTGGCGTCGAGCAGTTCCACAAATGCACTGTCGCCGCTATTCACATGCAGAATCACATAGCCATACTCGTCGAGCGACTTTACCTTGAATTTGTAGGTCACCGAGTCGTTTGCCACGCCATACACGTTGCACACCGCCGCCGAATCGAAATGTAGGCGATATTGCTCCTCTGGCTTCAAGTTGGCTTGAATCATATAGTTGAGCGGATTCAGTTCGTTGATGAGCCGCATTTCCGCCTTCACACGCATCCAAGTGCTATCTTTCTGCATACGCTCCAGGCGAATGGCGCTCTGCGTGATATTGGCGATGGGCGCATTGAGTGCGAATTGAATGGTGTCGGTCACGTCGAGTTGGTCGGTTTTCTTGGGCGTGAGTTGCAGCACTTCACGCTGGGCGCGCTCTCGCTGTGCCAATGCCTTGATGTCGAGGTCGATTTCGGTAACATCCTTGCCCGATGCCACCAGTTTCTCGCGGCGTTTGATTAGTTTCTCACGCTCTTTCTCTATGTCTTCTCGCTCCTTTTGCGCCTCGCGCTCTGCCTTGATTTCGGCATTGGTGCGGCGTACCTGAAACACGATGGTGTCGTTCACCGCCACCACATTCTCAAGCGAGTCCATCTTCATATAGCGCATGTCCACATTGATGCTGTCGGCTTTGAGTAGCACGCTGTCGGTGAGCCAATACACGATGGAGTCGTTGCCCTCGCGGCGTTCCATCACATACCAGTCGTCGGCATGGTTGGCTGGCGAGAGTATGTTGAGTTCGGGCAACTGGTTGGGTGCCGAAAACAGCACAAACAGGCGGTTGCGGCTCACGCGCTCGGCTTTTTTCAAGTAGAGCGGAGTGTAGCGTTCGTTAAACATGCTCAACAATATGTCGTTGGGCAAATATTCGGTGTGCGTGGCGGTCACCACGGTATCAACACGGTGGTCGAAGGTGAATGTGGTGTCTTGCGAGGTAAACTCTCGCACGCTTGGCACTACGATTTCATCTAAGAATGCGTAATCCTCGCTGCGGCTCATGCGGTAGTTGCCGTCCATGTCGTTGAGCGCGAAAATGTGGTATTTACCCGGCTTCACGCCTTGCACCGTAAATTCGCCCTTGTCGTTGGTGCGCGAAATGCGTTCAAACTGTTGTTTGGTGAAGGCACTGTCGTCGAGATTGCTGTGCAGGCCCACCATCACGTGCTGCATCGGCTCAAGGTCGCGCGCACGGAGCACCATACCCGACACGCTCATCGTGTCGATGCTCTCGCCTGTGGCGAACGAGAAGCAGTAGCCGTCCAGGCGGTTGCCCTCGTTGTTGTCCTCGATGGCGTCGCTAAAGTCAATGGTGTAGGTGGTGTTGGGAATCAAATCTTCGTTGAAAATCACCTCCACGGTGCGGCCAAGCGAACGAATCGTGGCTGGTTCTTTCTGCGCTGGCGAAATCACCACCTTCTTCTGCTGGTCTTTAATCGCCACAATTTCATCGAATTGAATGGTCACCTTCTTGCCCTTGAAGTTCACCGAGCGTGGCGTGGGATTCGATTTCAGCACCACAGGAGGGGTATAGTCGCGCGGACCGCCAGAAGGAGAGCCAATATTGGCGCACGACCACAGCATAGCGGCCATACCCAGCAAAAGTATATATATGAGATTACGCAATTTCATTACCTAATATTCGTTTTTACCAACAAATCATAAATTTAACCAACAAAGATACACATTTTTCTACAAACCTCAAGCACCCACCACCGCCTGCCATCGATATTTCGTCCCCACACCATATTCACACCCACCTAACAGCCACACCCAACAACCCATATCCACAAACCGATGAGCGCACATCAGCAAAGCCAAAAATGTTAAAATGAAAGTTTTTTCATATTTTTTCAAGAAAAATGGCATTTTTATTTTGGAAATATGAAAAAGTAATTATATTTGCATCAAACAAAAGACAAATAGCAACATATACAGTAAGCAAAACAACAACACCATAAAAAGTAAATTTTCTCATACTCTAAAATGAAATGCAGGAACCACTTTGTGAAAAGGGATTCCTGCAGCACTATACCCCCACCCCCACATAATCCGTATTAGGATGGGGGGTGGTATTTTTTTGTAACGGGGGATTTGCTATTGCAACTGGAGTGCGTGAACTGGATTAGAACCAGTAGTAGCAGCGGGTGTTGCCGTCGGAGATGAAGTAACGGCCGTAGCTTGTGACTTTTACGTAGCGGGGGATGTAGTCCACTTTTTTCAGGATGTCGGCCGCGCTGCTTGGAATGTAATTGAAATACACGCCACGGTCGCAGCAAAGCACGCAGTTACCCAAAGCGGTGACGCATGCGCTGAGTATCTTGCCGAATTTGTTTTTAGCTTGGCGCACAGTGGATTCAAACTTTGGTGAACATTCGGTGGTACCGTCGTCACATACTATCACATAGTCTGAGTATTCATTCATTGCCAACGAGACGATGTCTTTGCCTTGTCTGTTGAGGGCTTGGAGTTTGTTGAGGATGTCTTCCGAGGCTACAGCGTTCCATATAAGTTTGTTGCCAACCCTACTAATCACGCTCCAACATTTTCCGAGCTCTGTGATGTTGATGTCGATAATCCTGCCTTCCTTCTTGTTCACATCAAGTATGACGTCGAGCATACCTTGAGGCAGTTGGTGGTAATAATAGCCGTTGTTGCCCATAATCACCAAGCCTATACCATTGCGAGAGAATGCGGCGATTCGGGCCTCATTCGCTTTTTGTATGGCATCGGTCAAGAAGCCGATGGGAGTGTGAAATGTGGGGTCGTAACGAATGGCTCTGCCATAGCTGTGGTTTTCGTTCACCGTCGCATTATAGCCTTTCATGCGGGCATCCATCATGTCGAGGGCGAGCTGTTGCTCTGGCGTGAATCCGCCATCATACTGCTGATAGCTGCTGCTTGACGAACTTGACGACGAGCTGCGCGAGCTGGAAGAACTTCGGCTTGAGCGCGACTGAATTTGCCCGGTGCCGTTACAGTCGGGGCAGCGGTCGGAGTGCGACACGCCCGATGGCACCATCTGGTGGCAAATGGGGCATTGACGCTTGCTCTTGTTGTGGCCATAAGTGCCTGTGCCACCACGCTGAAAATACACAATGCCTTTGCCGCCGCATCGCAAGCACCTGCCTGCATCGGCATGTGGCGCGGCTGTAAGGATAACTAACACGAGTAATGTAAGGCGAAGAAAATTCTGCTTTTTCATTTTATTCGTTGTGCTTAGAGGATGCTTTGTAAAATGTTACGTAACACAAAGTTATAAAATTTTATCCAAATTCAAGAAAGACGAAGCCACGATTGCTCCCGATTTTTTGTAATTTTGCAAAAGAACAAAAACAAACGACTGAAAGTGATGAAAAAAATCTTGCTGTTGCTCATGTTGGCAACGTCGGTTTTGGTGCAAGCCAAAGCCAAATATGGTATTGTGATGCCGGCTTCGCTGAAGCCTGGCGACAAAGTGGCTATCCTCTCGCCTGGCAGCACGCCCAGCGACTCATCGGTAATCAAGGCGATGGAGGTGCTGAAAGGGTGGGGGTTGAACCCTGTGAGGGGCAAGTATGTCACCACTCGCTACCACGGTTGGGCTGGCACCGCCGCCGAGCGTGAGGCCGACTTGATGTGGGCGCTCCGAGACAAATCCATCAAAGCCATCATCTGCTCGCGTGGCGGTTACGGCTCGGCGCAAATTCTATATAATGTGCCGCTCGACACGCTGAAGAAGTACAACAAATGGCTTGTGGGCTACAGCGACATCACCGCACTGCACAGCGCCATGGTGAAGGCTGGACACATGAGCATTCACGGCAGTATGTGCGGCCGATTGGCAAAGACCGGCGGCACCGACGAATACAGCGAGCGTTTGCGCAAACTGCTCATTGGCAAGGAGATGCCAAATGTGGAAGCCCCAGCCCACGCCTACAACCACATCGGCAAAGCGAAAGGCATATTGATTGGTGGTAACTTGAGCGTTTTCACCCAAGTGAGTGGCTCGGCTGACTACGACTTCCTCGACCGCGATTTTGTTAAGGACAAAGATGTGGTGCTTTTCTTCGAAGATGTGAGCGAGAGCGTGAACCGTGTGGCAAGTTTGCTGTTTCAGATGAAGTTGAAAGGCACGCTCGACCATGTGAGAGGCATCATCGTGGGCCGATTCACCGAAGTGACCAGCCTTTCAGGCTATGAAAGCATGGATCAGATGCTCCACGAATTCCTCGACGAGTATCAAATCCCCATCTGCTACGACTTCCCCACCAGCCACGACGAGTCATGGAACACCCCCATGATAGAAGGCTGCCCCGTGGAGTTAACCGTAACCCCAGAAAAAGCCTCTCTCAAATTCAAGAAAAATTAGAGGTTAGGAGATAAAAGTGTCGGTTTTCTACGGAGAATTTTTATTTTCTCCGTAGAAAACTGACACTTTTTGAAAATTAAATCGTATCTTTGCCGAAAGAACAAACTTCAATTGAGCAACGATATGAATAGCATCATTTACAACATGGCCTCACGAGGAGGCGTGATAACGGTTTCAGAACTCTCAAAACAATCCGATTATCGAAAATTGGTGAGAATGAAAGACCGTGGCGACCTGATTAAGATTCGTCATGGGGTGTATGCTATTCCTGATGCTCTTTTTAATACAATGATAGATGTGGAAAGGATTGTTCCAAACGGGATAGTCTGTTTGTTCAATGCTTGGGCATATCACCAACTTTCCACGGTCGTGCCACCATCTATTTGTGTCGCTATAGATGCAAAACGAAAGGTGGTGATACCCTCAACCGTTCCCATTGAAATCTATTACTGGAAAAAGGAGAATTTGGAGTTTGGTATTACAGATGCTGAAATATCTGGTTTTAAAGTTCGTATAACAGATTTGGAGCGCAGTGTATGTGACGCTGTGAAATACCGAAATAAAATCGGTTTGGACACTACCGCAGAAATCATTCGAAATTATCTGAAAAAAGATAAACGCAATCTTAGTCGCCTTTCGGAATATGCCAAACGACTAAGGGTTGCCAACACTTTGAAAAACTATTTAATGATAGCCATAGAGTGATGATATGAAAAAGAAGAACTACGGAAAATCAGTAAAGAGTCGCCTGCTCAATTTGATGAATGCGACAGGCTATAAATATAGGATATGATATACAAGTTGTCCCGAAGAAGATGCGATGAAATTCCGTTAGGAATTTGATGTGTGTAGGCAGGTATGCAGAAAAGATGAAATTGAGCGAAGCGAAATGGAATCTTTTCGAAATGCCTGCAATAGGTATATCAGTATGATGCATTCCAGCGGAATGCGACAACATCAAATTGCCTTTTGGTGGCGAAATCGCATCCCGCTGGGATGCATATATGTTGTGTGCCATTCGCAGGCATTTCGCTTCGGTTATGCTCCATTTCGCTTTGCTCATTACGCATAACCTTCGCTGCATACCTGCCTACACACATCAAATCCCTACTGGATTTTCTTCTGCCATTATTATGCCACAAATGGAGCGCGCCCCTCTAACTTCTAATTTCTTTAGATTGCCAGGGCTTTTTGGGTGCGGAGGTGGCGGAAGTTGTTGAAGGTGTCGAAAATGTCGTAGAGGGCGATGCTGGAGTTGGCGGCTTGCGTTTGGTAGAGCGATGCGCTGCCCGAAGTGTTCACATTCTGCCCTTGCAGCGTGGCAGTGATGCCCGACACATTCTCCATCATCTTCATTTGCAGATTGATCATCTCAAAGATGCCTATGTTGGTGTTGTCGTGGCTCACCTGTTCGGGTTTCGCCATACCCTCATTGGGGTTGTAGGGCAGCACGCCGCCAGTTTCGTTCCAAATGCGTAAAATCGTGTTCCAGTTCAGCGAGTTGGGTTTGGCTGATTCGGGATAGAGCAGCACACCCTTTGCGCTGTTGCTCAAAATGCGGTCGACGATGGTGGTGAGCCTATTGATATACTTCTGCTGGTCGATTACATCTTCAATAAACCCATGCACCTCGCCATCGGTGAGCGGATAGAACTTCACCACAAAGGGGTGCTGGCGATGCTTGGCAGACGAATCGAAGGTGGCAAGCAAGTCGCCCATCGGGGTGAACCAGCGGCACCGCCACACGGTGGCAATGTCCCAGCGGTAGGAAATCAGCGGGTCGGCTTTGATTTTCTTCTCCTGCGACACCGGCACCACAAACACCTTGGCGGTGGCTTGGTCGTGGCAGAGCAGCACTTCCTGACTTTCGAGCGTCCACACCTCTATGGCGCGGCACTTGTTGGTGTGCGTAAACCAAAAGTCGGTGCCGCTTTGCGAATCAGCGCCAATGGCGGTGCAGAACTGAAGCGTGCGGTCGTCGGGCGAGTCGCTGTAAAGCCTTCGCACCCACGCCGCTTTCTTCTTGTTGCCAGCCGCCACACGCTTAATCAGTTCCGCCACACTCAAATCGTGAATCTGCCCCACGATTTCGCAGTCGCGGCTCAGCGGGTCGATGGTGTGGTTGATGAAGAAATGCGACAAGTTCACATTGCTCACCACCGTTTCCTTCTTCCCCAAGTTTTCCGTTTCCTCCACACGCTGAATGCAGCAGCCCGAAATCAGAAATTCCTCCAATGCGCGGCTGTCGAGTTCGTCGAGGGCATTGCTCTCGGCAATGTTTTTCATCGCCGACGGCTCGCGAGTGCGGCTCAGGTGTTCGGCGCGAAATCTGCCCACTATGGTTTTCACCATCTGGCGGAGCATATTGTTGGTGATGGGCGCGGTGCCATATTTCTTGTAGATGATGGCTTCCTCGGTGGTGGCGGTGCCGTCGGCATCAACGGCAGGGTCCGACCATTGGTCGCCGTAGGTGAATCGCTTGTTGCGCAACCGGCGTTTGCGGAGCGCGGAAGCCGCACTCCAAGCAGTGAATGCCGCTTTCAGAATAGCAGTGTTGTTGGTCATGTTGTGTGAATTTATCGGATTGCAAAATACTGGCGGCGATGGCGTGGACCGTAAGAGATGTGAATCCACGCAAAATCTCGCTCATTGATGGCTTGGTCCACTGGCAGATGCAAGGTGGTGAGCAAATGATAGAGGTGGCGATTGTCGGCACGGTTGCCCACGGTAATGTCGGCAGCCTCACCCTTCATGTGCTGGCTCGATGGTGATCCGCCCACCTCCTTATTGAGCCGAGGGCAACGGTAGCCACTGTTCACCTTGATAGGTTTGCCCCACGCCTCGCGCAGCGGGTCGAGAATATGCTCCACCAGCAGGTGAAGGTTGGCGATTGCTTCTTGCGAGGGGGTGTTGTCGATGCCACGCAATTCGGCTGTGGCAGAGCGGGTAAGTTCGTGTAGTGTGAAATACTTCATGGCTTTTTTGCCACAAAGTTACACCCACCAAATCCACGCCGTCAACGCCAAAAAGGGGAAGAAAAACCGTAAAAAACCACTTTTTTAAGAAAAAAACTTTCGTTTTGAAAGCAAAAACTTGCAAAAACGAAACCAAATATATAACTTTGCATCGGATTATTAAATGACACCTAATTGTGGAGCCTCTGAAAAATCAGATTTCCCCGATGTGAATCGGCTTTGTTGCACTCCCATTATTAGACAACCAAATGATTCAGAGGCTCACCTTTTAGTGGTGATTTATTAATTCCACAAAAGATTAACAAAATTCAAGTATATATTTTTTGTATCAACAACTTTTTTTGCCACCTCAGCAAAATGCCGACCAAAACCAACATACAAAAAATCTCGACGCAGACCGATTCAATCTGTGTTTCAGACCCAATCGCCCTGCAACAAACACTATCCCCATTTCCAAAACACAATTATCAAGACACTATGAAGAAATATATATTAGCAGCAGCTGTGGCTGCATCATCATTCGCAGCATTCGCACAGGACTTCGACGTTGACCCAACATTGAAAATCTCCAACAACGAAAACAAGGTGAACTTCACCGTAGGCGCACGCTTTATGGCAGACGCGGCGGTGTTCGACACCGAAGCAACTCCACTCAACAGTGGCGCATCAATCGCCGATGCGCGTATTCGTACATCGATGAAATATGGCGAAAACTGGTATTTCTACGCCGACTTCGGTTTTGGCGCAGGAAAATTTTCGCAAAAGAACATCCTCCTTGAATATTCCAAGCGTGATGCCGCACAAGTGTGCCACGCCGTGAAGGTGGGCTACTATGGCGACCCTGCCGGATCGATGTCGCGCCAAACCTCGTTGGGTGGCTGCCACTTCATTTCACGCCCAGGTAGCGCCGAAACTTTGGGTTTGGGCCGTGAACTTGGCGTGTCGTACAAGTATTCGGCATCTAATGTGTTTCTCTATCAAGGTGTGTTCACCGAAAACCAATACAATAAGATTGATGCCGACTACAATGGCCTGTCGGCATCTGGCCGATGGATTTATCGCCATATCGACAAGAGTGGCGGTGGCCATGTGGGCGCAAGCGCGCGCTATGCCCACCTCGGTGGTGGCGAGGAATATGCCAGCGGCAACTCAACCTACACCAAAAAGCACCTCATTCTCTCGCAAGCGCTGGAAACCTACGTCGACGACAACAAAGCGTTTGTGAACTGCAACCTCCCTTGGGCGCACAGTGTGATTGACTTCGGCGGCGAAGCACTCTGGTTTGGTGCCAACTACTTCGTGCGTGGCGAATACCGCTACAAAATCGTGACCAAGAAGCGCGATTCCCAAAAGGTGTACGACGCAGCACGAGAAAAAGGCGAAGACACTTGGGGCTCCTACGATGCTTGGCTGGCAGCCAACCCTCTGCGCACCAACCACTTCAACGGCGCATACCTTGAGGCTGGTTACAAGATTTTCGGTGGCGACTACAAATACGATATGCACGACGCTGTGCTCGGTGGCATGAAGGACAAGTCGCTCGAAGTGGTGGGCCGTGTAAGTTACACCAACCTGAACGACATCGCCTCTGGCGAGCACTACTCGGAAGAAAGTGGAAAATACTTCCCCGACGGCTACGACGAAAGCAAACCTTACGAATCAGCATCGGTGGGCGGTGGTCGCATCATATCAGCCACATTGGGCGTGAACTACGCATTCAATAAATATGCCCAAGCCATGCTCCACTACACCTACAGCAACTTGGACAAAGACGCGCTTCCTGGCGACAGCAACTTTCACCAAGTGCAAGCACGCGTGCAATTCACATTCTAACGAATGCCGCATCAATGGATTGATTTTTTGAATTAGTATATCTCCGCCCCGGCAAGCAGACCGACACACACCTGCCACCAGGGCATTTTTTTTGAAGTCAACGAGTCAACAGGTCAACAAGTCAACGAGCTGGTTGTCCGATAAGTCCGATAAGTCCGATAGATCCGATAAGTCCGACGAGGGGGTCAGCATCATAACGTAGGGACATGCCTTTGGCATGTATCAATGCAAACAACAATGTATCAACGCGTAGTACACAGGCCGAAGGCGAAGATACTATCTATTGATGAATTTTGTGGCTTTTGTTGAGCCGTCGCTGTAGCGTGTCAGTTTGATGATAATGCCGCTTGTGGGTGAAGTGAGCTTTATGCCGTTCACGTTATAATACTCTTCCCCCACCACGGTGGCGGTGTTTTGCACATCTTTCACACCAGATTGAGTGCCTCTAAGCGTGCGCCCAGTGTAGATGACCTCGTCCTTGGCGTTGGTCACGTAAGCCAAATATCCAAGAATGTGGCCTCCAAGAGTGCTAAATGGAAGTAGCAGCATGTTGGTTTTAAGTAAGTGAACACCTTCTCCCTCAATACCAACACCTTCAATCACCCAATATTTCAGTTCATCTGTTTGATATTGATAGCCTTCGCGAGCCCATTCTGCCACATTTCGGGGCACACCATCATAATTGTCTTCTACGCTGGTCATAGTGTAGCTGTGCCCTGCTGAGATTTTTGTTTCGGGGTTACTGTAATCGGGTGCGGAAAAATTATTGAAGTCGTATTTTAAATCATCAACAAAGTTGAATTCACGATAGTCGTGGTATGGAACACCAACTTTCAAGCAAGCGACAGCCGCCGTGTTGGATTTAGCAGTCACCACTTTATTGTCTTCGCACATATATGCTATGGGCCATTGCATATCGTGCACTTGATTGTTCGAGAAAAATATTTTTTTGTATGTTTTTCCTTCAATCAGAGTGTCGCCTCTCATAGTTAGCGAGCAATCGTACTTTCCAATAGAATCTTTCCAGAATTTATAATGCCAAGTTTTTCCCTCCTCCACCAGTGGCAAATATTCGCGCTCAGCGGCGTATGCTACCAAACTTCCCACAACAGCCAATACAATCACTAATAAATTTTTCATAATGAATAAGTTTTTAGAATCAAACATGTATAATATAATTATTTACTTTGATGAATAAATTGCTTAGAGTCCATCACTTTACCATTGCTGACAAGTGTTGTGGCTATTGGACCAAAAGGCATGTCATTCAAGTCTACAATCACGTTTTCACTTTGCCCCTTAACATTAACAGAAATCGTGTTTTGTGGCGATATGGATGATGTCAATAACAGTGATGCCCCTGTTTTAGCAGGTGCTGTAAATGAAATTTGGTAAGAGGCTTCTGCTTTTTTTGTGATGGAGCTGATGCCTATTTCAAAATCGCCACCATCGACATTTTGAAATGTGAAACTCTTTTGGGCGAGATTGCGGAGTGATAGTACTGCGGGCATTTTCACATTCAAAGTGTCGGAGAGTTCTGCTTCTGATATGCTTTCTGCATCTGAGATGCAGGCAAGCATACTGAAGTTAAACTCCGTTTGTTCAGAAATAGCTTTTTCGTATAACGATTTTGGGAACGTCCAAGGCACCTTCACGATACACGACTCTCCTACTGCGATAGGCTGTTCTATTTCCACATAAGCGGCTTGCCCTCCAAGTAAGTTCTTGCCATTACCCAACCATGTAGCTGGCGTTTGGTTTATAGAAGGCTCACTCCACATCAGATGTAGATATTTGCCATAACCATCGTAATCGTAGATTCCTCTGTTTGATACCTTGACATAAGTGTACAAAGTTTCGTTTTCTCTAAGAATTGGCTCCACCAATTGCTCCAGACCCTTTAACGATTTTTCATTGTGGTTGCCGTCTACGGAAGTCCACATGTCAGGACTATTCCAATATATGTCGGTAATTGTATTTGCTTCTTTTCCCGAATCAAGGTCATTGTCACGGATAAATAATTCTGAACTTTCAGGAATATGATTAAAAGAGAAATCCTCACCCAAGGTGCTTGGCGATGAACTATACTGTGCAGTTTGAGGAAAATATTCCCCGGAAGAAACCATTTTGTTTGCCTTCTTTTGAACGTCTCTTATGCAGTCATTGGCAGCAGCAAATGCCTCTTGTAGAGATATTCTACCATTTGAGTCTACATCAGAAGCTACAGGCCTAATTCCTTCTCCCTCTATGATTTCACCATTTTCATCAAAATCATAGTCATGTCGCTCGCCATTCAACGCAGAAGTAAGCATATGTGAGAATAGATTGTAATAGTTGTGCTTGTAGAATACGTCCAAACAGAGATTGCCATCTTTATCGTATGTATATTCGCTTTCATTAGGCCAGTCTGTTATCATTGCAAAAGATTCTTCTTCCTTTGAACATGCTGTCATAATTACCCTTCCTTTTGCGGCAAGTGCATCTATGAACCCTCCAGAGTAGCAATTCTCCATAATGATGATTTGATGCTGAGTTGGTATGGCATCCAATAATTTCTTTAGTTCAATGTCTGACATGTCACCATCGGGAAAGCAAATATAATAACGATTTTTTTTCTCATTATGGTATCCATGCCCACTGAAGAATATAATAAGGTTGTCTACTGGCTCAGCCTCTTGCTTACTTTTAAGGTAATCAGTGAAATCTTTCTTTGTAGGTTCATAGCCACGGTAGCCATAGCATCCGTCGTCTATGATTTTGCTTAATTCATCGAAATAGAAAAATTCTTCATCTACATTTACGCTGTTTCCTGCAAAGTCGTATGTAAAGTTTACCCCACTGAAAATATGGAAATCATTAACTCCATATTTCTTATGTAGCATTTCATAAAAATACTTCATGTCAAAATAATATGTAAGATAGTTGTAGTCAATGTCATTAAAACAATTGACGATTGCCACCTCATATTTTAGATCTGTTACAGATGTGTCAGAAAGACTAAAACTATTTTCAATGATTCGTTTATTGTTTTTAGTTTTTTGGGAAACCTTGATTGAACGAGTGCCTTCTCCTTTTTCTCCAAATAGGGTTAACTTTACACCATTTCTTGGGGGAAGCTTGCCCAGTATAACAAGCATTGGAACTGTTGAAGTACCAGAATAATCTGTGGGCAAATAAACATATTTACAGGCGTGTGCCCAACCCTGCATCGGTTTCTCGTCAACGAACACGAGCCAAAGCGAATCGCATTGAGCCAACCACTCATTTTCCTTATATACGCTACCATCAATATCACAACAGCCTTGGTCGTCAATGACCTTCGCCACTTTTGTGTATGAGTAGCGATACTTCGCATTAGGATAATTGCCTTTTACCATGTTCACCGCATCTTTCGATGATAGCGAAGCGGAGAGTAGACTACAGGGCAATAGCAGGAATGCTACAATCATTAAAAATAGACGATTTTTCATAATGGATAATTTTTATAAGTTTGTGATATAAATTAATTATAATGTAAATATCCTTAATTACACACCACTTTAATGAAGTGATATTTATAAATTCCTGAGCATCAAAAGTTGCCAACAAATTTACTTATATCAGAAAATCCATTTGGCTAAGTTGTGCTAAAAATTCAGATAAAATAAAAGAGTATTAACATATCGCAAATGTAAATATAAAATCTGGGAAATCACTCCTTTCGGGTGAATTTATTACGTAAGAAAGCCATTTTTGCCCATAAAAAACCTGAGCCACATGAAGATACCATGGCCCAATAGGAAATTCGCTGGGTGGAGAGGGGGATTATTTGCCGTAGGCGTTTTTCTTGCGGAAATTGTTTGGGGAGTCGCCAAGGTGTTTTTTTACATATTTACCGAAAAACGACAGGTTGTCGAAATTCATTTCGGCGGCTATTTCCTTGATACTCTTGTTGCTGTATTGGAGCAGCTGCTGTATGCGGCTCACAATGCTTCGGGCAATGAGGTCGCTGGCGGTGCTGCCGCACTTCTCGTTGCAGATGCTGGTGAGGTATTTTGGCGACACAAACAGCTTGTCGGCAAAGAATTGCACGCTTCGCTCGTTGGTTTCGTTGCTTGCCAAAAGCAGCAGGAATTTGTGGAACAACTTATCGCCCTGACGCAGCATACTGCTATCGCTCTCGGTGAAGTGCTTGCTCACGCACGAGAGCAGGTCGAGGGCAAAACTCTTGAGAATGCCCATCAGCGTTTCGCGGCTGTAGTTGATTTGCGGGTGCTCAATCTTAAACATTGCCAGCTCGTAGTATTTCAGCATCAACTCGCTCTCGTGTTGCGTGAACTTCACCACAGGATTTGAGCCAATCAGCATCACGGCCTCCACAATGCTCTTGTTGATAAAATTCATGCTCATCGTGTTGGCTACCACCACTATTTTGCAGTCGAAATCGTCTTCGTGCTCCACATCGCTCACCACCGTATTGGCACCGATATAAAGAGCCTCGCGCTCATTCACAACGTGCTCCACATTATTGAGCTTGATTCTCAAATTTCCTCGCAGGCAGAAAACCACAGCCACAAAAGTAACCTTAAACACATCGGTAAGGTTGGGAATGGTGGAAATTTTGTCGGCAAACGCAATGTCGCCGTCGAAGTATTTAATGCCGCTGTAAAGTTCAGGAACATCATTGATGTCGATCACAGCGATACCGGCTTGTGGATTTACGTTCTTTTTCATAAGTTTACGATGACAAAAGATGTCTGTTTTGAGGAAACACTGATGCAAATATAGCAAAAAAAACTCAAATCCGCACCCATTACCCTCCGCAAACCTCAATTATCGTTTTGTGACCTCACGGAGTTATTAGTTATATCACCTGATGAAACACGAGTTCGGGGATGGTACGGATATGGGAAATGCCCGATGCAGAATGGGGATTCTGCATCGGGCATTTGGGAGACTTTGTTTGTATTATTCTCTATTATTTGTAAGAGTCTTGGTAAATCTTGTAGATTTCTTCTTTGGTGAGGAAGCGTGGGTCGCCGTCGAGCATACTTGCGCCAGTGTCGATGGCGTTGTCCACAAACTTATCGAAGTCGGCAGGAGTGATGCCGTAGTCGCTCAACTTGATGTTATCCACACCGCAAAGGCGTTGCATGGTGGCGAGTGCGTCGAGGAAGTCGCTTGGGCGAGCTGCCTTTTGCTGTGTCATCTTTTCAGCCATCTTCATGTAGCGCTTCATGCAGTCGTTTTTAAATGTCTTATAGTAAGCCTTGCTGATGGCGATAAGACCTGCTCCGTGAGGCAACTTTGGATAGAATGCGCTGAGCGAGTGCTCCAGTGCGTGCTCACCGATGCAGCCGCTGGTGCTTTCCACCATGCCTGCGAGGGTGCTACCCCAAGCCACTTTAGCGCGTGCGCGAATGTCGCGGCCGTTGGCCACCACTTTTGGCAAATATTTAGAGAGCAGTCGAATGGCTTCAAGTGCGTAGATGTCGCTGATAGGTGATGCGTTTTTGCTGTTGATATAGCCTTCTGCCGCATGGAAGAATGCGTCGAAACCTTGATAAGCGGTGAGTTTTGCAGGCACCGAAACCATGATTTCTGGGTCAACGATTGAAAGCACTGGATAAGTCTGCTCGAAGCCGAAACCAATCTTCTCGTTGCGTTCCTCGTCGGTGATCACGCCCCAAGGGTCGATTTCTGTACCAGTGCCGGCAGTTGAAGGGATTGCCACGATAGGCAGAGCCTTGGTCACAGGCATTGATTTGCCATGACCGCCGCTCACATAGTCCCAGAGGTCGCCACCCATAGCCACCACCACAGCGATAGCCTTAGCGGTGTCGATTGAGCTACCACCACCTAAGCCGAGCACGAAGTCGCAACCTTCTGCCTTGCAGAATTCTGCGCCTTCAGCCACATGCGCCTTACAGGGATTGGGTTGGATTTTGTCGAATACCACGCTATCCACACCAGCCTCTTTGAGTTGAGCGATTACGGTGTCGAGATAGCCAAAGTTCTTCATCGAAGTGCCGGCTGAAATCACGATAAGTGCTTTTTTACCAGGGAGAGGCTGTTTAGCCAAGCGTTTCAGTTCGCCAACGCCAAACACGAGGCGAGTTGGGATTGAAAGACTGAAATTTTTCATCATAATGCTTAGTATTTTTATGGCTATGAGTTTTTGAAGCCGCAAGGGCTTCGCTGTTGGTTTTCATAAGCCAGGTTTATTAAAGTATGTCTGTTGCCGTAAAGTTACGAAATGCAAACGAAAAAGCAAAATAATTGCAAAGGAATTTCACAATACTGTTATGGCAAAATATGTTAATAAGGTGTGCCATCCTATGCCGTTCGCGGCTCTCAGCATTCTCATTTCTAATATTTTGAAATGTGGGGCGGTTTTGCCGTGTGGCAGAAAATGTTTAACTTTGCACCATCTATCCAACACATTGAAAAAAGTAAAAAATATAATGGAAACTATAGCAAAAGGAAAATACGTGGCTTTGGCCTACAAGATTTTCGTGGTGGGCGCAGAGCAAGATGTGCCTGTGTTTGAATTTACAAGTGAGCACCCCGACGCATTCGTGTTTGGCAACGACCTCTCTATGATTGAGGGTTTTATGAAAAACATTGAAGGCTTGAAAGAAGGCGACAAATTCGACTTCACCCTCGCTCCTGCCGAAGCGTTTGGCGAGAAAAATCAGGATATGATTATCCCTATCGAAAAGGACATCTTCAAGAATGGCGATGGCGAGTTCGACACCGAGCGTGTGGCTCTGGGCAACTATGTGCCTATGATGACCGCTAACGGCCAGCGTGTGGAAGGCCTCGTGATTGAAATCACCGACACCCACGTGACCCTCGACTTCAACCACCAACTCGCTGGTGAAAGCGTGCGCTACCAGGGCGAAGTGCTCGTGGTGCGCGATGCCACCGACGAGGAGCTCCACCCACATCAGGGCTGCGGTTCATGCAGTGGCAACTGCGGCGACGGCGGCTGCTCAGGCTGCAGCGGTTGCAACTAAGCTGCAAAGTCAACAAGTCAACAAGTCAACGAGACTATTGGGCTACGGGACTTTTGGTACACAAGACTATAAATCTACTGGTCTACGAGCCAACGAGTGTGCATTTCTGCACTCGTTGGCTCGTAGCTTTTTCGTTTCGATGTTTATTTGAGATTTTTATTATCAAAGCAATAAATGCTTCGTGACTGAAAAAATACCACAGAAAGAAGTTTGTTTATTGGTTTTTATTACTATCTTTGCCACATCTGTTATGTTTTTCACTATTTTTCTATTCACAACATAAAGATAAGAAAAAACAAACATGACAAACCTAATATAAGCAGTTGTTGTCCACTCGTTTACAAAAAAACAATATATTTATAGTTTAGCGGAATTAAATTAAGTCTTAATTAATTAAACAAATCCATTTTATGAAAAATTTAACCAAACGAGCAAGTGCACTTTTGCTCACATTGTTAGGGGTGGCTTTATTATCAGCAGCCCAAGTAAAACTCACTCCTATCGGAAGTGCCACCAATGCCAAGACCAAGCTACATCGTGCCGCCAATGACCGACAGCCTGTTCTCATTCTGGAAGAAGATTTTTCCAAATTTGAAGCCGGCACCGAGGACGTGCCCGACACAAAAAACACCTCAAACAACCAAACAGGCGTTATCCTTAGTAAATTCACAAAAATGCCTGGTTGGACTGGCGCTGGCGTTCGCCAAGCAGGAGGCACATGCGCCATAGCAGTAGTGACCTATGCTGGCGACAGCGGTCCGGAAAGTGGAACCGGCTTTTTAATGACACCATTAGGCAACTATGCCGGTGACCTCACCATGACTTTCCGTGCACGCCTTTGGACAACGGAAGAAGGTACCGACCAAATGGCTGTCATGATTGTCAGCAAAGAGGTAGGTGTGCTAGAAGACAAAAAAATAGAGGTGGGAAAAGAATGGAAAAACTACACTCTCACATTCAGTAAAGGTGAATTTGCAAATTGCGCTATCGAAATGTTCATGCAAAGCAAGGCGGTGCAGATCGACGACATCAAGGTGACAAGCGTGCAAACATCAATCATTCCACCTGCTGTGCTCGATGCCACTAATTATACAGGCGACAGCTTCATCGCACATTGGGAACCAACCGAAGAGGCAGAAAGCTATTTGTTCAGTCTGTATAAGAAAGAAACCGCAGCTACTTCTGTGAAACAAAACTTTGAAACCATCAAAGCCACTGCTAATGGATTGATGGACAAAACCAACTCTGTTATCCCCGAAGGTTGGACCATAGGACTTGACCACGGCAATAGCAAACTGGAAGTGGCTGCCGAAGGCGTTCAAGGAGGCCAAGCCCTCATCTTTGATGAAACCAACGACTTCGTAACCACGCCAAAGTCGGAAAAGCCCATACGCGACCTTACACTGTTTGTTAAGAACCTTAACAAGATGCCTTGCACCAGTCGTCTATATGTGCAAGTGTTGGAAGGTGACCAGTGGTTTATTTTGGGAGCTATCGACATTGAGCGCATTTCTGCTGAAGGAGAAGTGTTCTCGCTTGCCAATAAATTAGAGGCGAATGTGTATCAAGTGTCGTTCGCTTTTGAAAAAAGCGAGGCCGACAAAGACCTTGACGTGGCTATTGCCTTGAGCAATATTTCGTATATGACAGAACCCGACAACACTCCCGTTATCTCTGACAAAGAAGTAACAGGCACATCGTTCAAGGCCGAACTACTCGACCCGGAATCTGACTACAGCTACACAGTAAAAGCGAAAAACGCCACCTTCACCTCTGCTAATTCACACGAAAAACTGGTGCTCGACCTCACAGCACCTATTCCAGCTCAGGCGAAGGTGACAGACAATGGCTACATCGCTTACTGGCAACCCACTCCAAAGGCTGACGGCTACTACGTGCGCAACTTTAAAGTGTTGACTCTGCCCGAAGCACAAGAGAGCGTGCTGCTTGAAGAAGACTTCTCAAAAGTGACAGATGGCACATTGTCGGCTCCAGTCGGTCTTTATAACACATCTGTAGGATTGTTGGATAAATACGATTTGACACAACAACCCGGCTGGATGGGACAATGCAACTATAAAGCAAATGGCATGTTGGGTGGATTCGGTTCTTTCTTTGGCAAAGGTTTGCTGCAAACTCCAACCATGAAGCTTGACGGCAACAACGGAAAATTCAAAGTGGAAATCATAGCGTATGGCGTTATGGGAGCAGCTGGCGACTCGCTGGTAGTGCAAGCCGGAGCAAACGTATTCAAACGCTTCTTCATTCCAGAAGACGAAAAACCTGTACACATCACCACCGAATTTGATTGCGGTGAAGCCGACATGGCTCTATTGCTTTACACATATAGAAATAAAGCCTATATGATTGACTATATCAAGGTGAGTCAGGAATTGCCAGCCGGCACAAAGGTGATTACCGAAGCATCAAATGACATGGTTTGGGGCAACGGTAACACATCTTACGAATTTACAAATCTTACTCAAGAGGAAAACGAAACTTTCGGTTTCAGAGTTTTTGCTCACCGTTGGTATCGCGGACAAGAAATTTATTCAGTCTCAAACGAAATGCCTTTGGTTGACCTGAACCAAATCCCAAGCGGATTGGATAAAATTGAAAAAGACTTCAAGGTGTTCACAGCAGGAAACAAACTGCACATTGTAACTCCAAAAGCAGAAACCGTTCGCGTTTACGACATCAACGGAAGATGCCACCTCGAATCACAAGCCATAGCAGGCATGAACATCTACAATATCAGCAACAAGGGTATCTATTTAGTAAAAGTAGGCAACAACACAGCAAAGGTTATCATCAGATAATCTAATACAACACCAAAAAAAAAAGCGGGATAGCCCCACCCAAAAGGCTCATCCCGCTTATTTTTTTGGAAATGATATACATGTTGTCCCGAAAAAGATGCGATGAAATTCCGTTAG
>ERZ857629.1214-NODE-1214-length-29595-cov-4.504672_pt1 | contig 29595 bp, 19 predicted proteins | sample MGYA00519700_ERZ857629 | MGnify/ENA primary metagenome ERZ857629 (study PRJEB31778, sample SAMEA3449351) | human gut metagenome | biome: human gut; feature: human-associated habitat; material: faeces | place: United Kingdom | collected 2010/2012 ...
CTTTTTCATAATTCCCAACTCCCAACTCCCAACTCCCAACTCGTAATTCCTAATTCCTAACTCGTAACTCCTAATTCCTCCTCCCTCCCCTTCCCTCAAAAAAACAATTAAAATCAAACGACTATGACCATTGATCACAAACTAATTTGGAACGAAACGAAGGACTACATCTTCATCACTCTCGGACTGATGCTCTACACCTTCGGATGGACAGTGTTCCTGCTGCCCTACCAGATAGTCACGGGCGGTGTGACAGGTATCTCAGCCATCATCTTCTACGCCACCGGGCTGCCCATAGAATACAGTTACTTCTTCATCAACGCCGCACTCCTTGCCGTGGCACTGAAAGTGCTCGGACTGAAGTTTATGATGAAGACCATCTACGCCATCTGCGCCCTCTCCGTCATGCTGTGGGCGGCACAGAAGGTGATGATGGGTCCCAACGGCGAATTCATACAGGTGCTCGGACCCGGACAGGAGTTCATGTCGCTCGTTGTGGGATGTCTCCTCACCGGCACATCGCTCGCAATAGTGTTCCTCAACAACGGTTCGACGGGCGGCACCGACATCGTGGCAGCCGTGGTGAACAAGTTCCACGACTTCTCGCTCGGCACCGTCCTCATCATGATAGACCTCTGCATCATCGGCTCATGCCTCTTCATTCCGGCATTCGGCGACGAGCTGCACCGCTGTCATAAAGTGGTGTTCGGTCTGTGCACAATGGCAATAGAGTGCTTCATGCTCGACTATGTGATGAACGTAAGACGCGAATCGGTGCAGTTCCTCATCTTCTCGCACAAACACCGCGAGATAGCCGAAGCCATAACCAAGCACACCGACCACACACTCACCATACTCGACGGACACGGATGGTACTCAGGCCGCGACATGAAGGTGCTCTGCCTGCTCGCCAAGAAACGTGAGAGCGTACAGATATTCCGCCTCATCAAAATCATCGACCCACGCGCCTTCGTCTCGCAAAGCAGCGTCATAGGCGTCTATGGCGAAGGATTCGACCAGATAAAGGTAAAAGTGTCAGAGAGCGACAAGGCAAAGCACAACGTACAGCTGGAAGAGGAAGAAGCGTCAAAGGAAGGCTTAGAAAGTCCTGGAAATACTTAGGGCTTAGAAAGTCTTAGAAAAGTAAAAATACTTAGGAAGGCTTAGAAAGGCTTAGGAAGGCTTAGAAATAGAAAGGCTTAGAAAGGCTTAGAAAGGCTTAGGAAGGCCTACTCCCCCAATAAAAAACAACAAAACAATGAACTCAATAGTATTCGCCACCAACAACAGTCACAAGCTCGACGAGATTCGCGCCATACTCGGTTCGCGCTACACCGTGCTCTCACTCGCCGACATAGGCTGCCACACCGACATCCCGGAGACAGCCAACACACTCGAAGGCAACGCCATACAGAAAGCACGCTACATCACCGACCACTACTCCATCGACTGCTTCGCCGACGACACCGGACTTGAAGTGGAAGCACTCGGCGGCGAACCCGGAGTGCACTCGGCACGCTACGCCGAAGGCACCGACCACGACTCCGAGGCAAACATGCGCAAACTCCTGCAACGGCTCGACGGCAACGACAACCGCAAGGCACAGTTCCGCACCGTCATAGCACTCGCACGCCACGACGACGAAGCCGACTTCACACTCTTCGAAGGCATCGTCCGCGGCACCATAGCCACACGGAAACAGGGAACGGAAGGCTTCGGCTACGACCCGATATTCGTACCCGAAGGCTACGACGAGTCGTTCGCACAACTCGGAACAGCCATAAAGAACGGCATCTCACACCGCGCCCGTGCCGTGGAGAAACTCGTGCGCTACCTCCAGTCCAACGACAACAAATAAACAACAACGCTCATGAAACGCATCATCACCATCACACTCATCATCGCAGCACTATTCACCGCCCTGCCGACAGCCACAGTGAAGGCACAGACAGGAGTGGGGACATGGAAAGCCTACATGTCATACCACACCGTGACAAAGGTGGTGAAGCACGCCGGAATGCTCTATGTGCTCGCCTCCGGCGACCTCTACACATACAACACCGCCGACAACAGCATCAGCACCTACGACACGACCAACCTGCTAAGCGACTGCGGAATAGCCGACATGGAATGGTGCGACGGAGCGAAACGGCTCGTCGTAATCTACAAAAACGGAAACATCGACATTATAGACGAGAAACTCAACTGCACCAACCTGCCCGACTACGCCAACAAGATGCTCACCGTAGATAAGACAATCAACCAGCTGAGCGTCAGCGGAAACCGCGCCTACCTCGCCACAAACTTCGGCATTGTGGTGATAAACGTGCAGAACGCCACCATCATCGACACCTACAACCTGGGACAGAAAGTGGCGGCAGTGACACTCGGAGGAGGCGACATCTACGCCGCAACGACGGAAGGCATAATAAAAGGAAGCCAGAAGGACAACCTCACCGACAAGGCATGCTGGACAAAAGTGGCCGACAAGGCATTCAAATGGATATTCTGGAGAGGCGGACACATAGAGGGAATAAACAACGGCGAACTCTGCAACATAAGCGCAAATGACGGCAAGACGGACTTCGTGACGAAGGTGTGGCTCACCAACGCCTGCCTAAGCGGAGGACGAATAGTGTGCACCGGAGCGAAAAACCTCACCTACATCTACAACACTCCCACCGACTACACACTCGTGCGCACCACATTCACCGGACTCGCCTACGACGCACAGACCGACACCTACTGGGGACCAGGCACCGACGACCTGCTGTGCAACATGAAGATAGAACGCACAAACGGCATAGAAGGCACTGCGACACCCATAAGCAGCGGCATAGCCACCGACGGACCGAAGTACAACTACTTCGGATTCATGCGCTACATGAACCAGAAACTATATACCGGCGGCGGACAGTCGTCGCCAGAGCGTGAGGCGTGCATACAGATTCTCGACGGCGACGACTGGGAAATCTACGACGACTCATTCGCCGCCTCGCTCAAAGGCAACTACCATTCCACCTACTGCATCGACCTCGACCCCTCCGACCCCACACACATCTACGCCGGGACACAGGCAGGACTGTTCGAGTTCCGCAACGGAAAAATGACGCAGCACTACTCCATCGACAACGCACCCTTCGTGCCGGCAAGCGACACCGACCCCTACAGCTACACCCTCATAACGACACTCAAAGCCACACCCGACGGCAGCCTGTGGTGCTTCAACAGCAACGCCAAGGACGGCTCGGCATCGCTCCTGCAGCTCAAGGACGGCAAGTGGACAAGCCATCACAACACGGCTTTCGTCGATAGCAAGGGCGCATCAATGCGATACGCACGCAGCATGATGACCGACAGCCGCGGACTACTGTGGTTCGTGAACGACGAATGGCGACTGCCCGCACTCGTATGCTACAACATGGAGACGGGCGAAAGCCGCACATACACCTCGTTCGTCAATGAGGACGGCACGGCAGTGAACGCCGGACAGGTGTCGTGCGTGGTGGAGGACCGCAGCGGAAACATCTGGATAGGCACCGACGGCGGACCACTCATGCTCACAGCCGAGGCGATAGCAAGCGGCAGCAGCACCTTCGTGCAGGTGAAAGTGCCGCGTAACGACGGCACAAACCTCGCCGACTATCTGCTCAGCAACGTATATATCACATCAATATGCATCGACGGCGCAGGACGCAAATGGTTCGGAACATCGGGCAACGGAGTCTATCTCATCAGCGCAGACAACCTGCAGCAGATAGAGCACTTCACATCAAGCAACAGCGCACTGCTCTCAAACATCATCGAGTCGGTGAGCGTGAACGACAGAACCGGCGAGGTGTTCTTCGGTACAGCCAACGGACTCTGCTCATACATCGGCGACGCAACAGAGCCGTCAGAGGAGATGACAAAGGACAACGTGTATGCCTACCCCAACCCGGTGGAACCGGGATACACGGGACTCATAACCGTCGTGGGACTCACACTCAACGCCGACATAAAGATTGTGGGACCTGCCGGAACCCTCGTCAAGAGCGGACGGAGCAACGGCGGAACATTCACTTGGGACGGAACCGACCTGCACGGTAACCCCGTGGCAAGCGGAATATACATGGTGGAAACGGCGACAGCCGACGGAAAGAAAGGCACCGTCTGCAAGATAGGCGTCATAAGATGACGGCAACAGACAGAATCAGCTTCACGAAAACATAACAACAACGCATGGAAAAGACCGACAAAAGACTGTACCTGCTCACGCTCATCTACCTTGCGTGGCTGCTCATGATACTCGCCGTCTTCGGTTACACGCCCGGTCCCGACACCGACGGCTACATTGCAATAGCGCGGAAATGCCTCGCCGAGGGAGAACCGTACCCATGCACCGCCACCATCGAAGGCACACCCTTCCTCTGGAACATAGGAAGCATAAACCTCATAGAGGCGTCGCTCGCACTCACAGGAAGCATAACGCCGCTCCTCGTGGTGTTCTGCTTCATGAAAGCGGCAACGGCACTGTTCACGGCGAAGACCGCACGCATACTCATAGGCGACCGCACGGCAGTGGTGACAATGCTCATCTACATGCTCTACCCCAACAACTGGGGACAAAGCACGACGCTGCTCAGCGAACTGCCGATGGTGTTCTTCACCACGGCGGCAGTGTATCTGGCTGTAAAGAAGCAATCGGCAACAACCATAGTCAGCGCAGGCGTGCTGCTATGCATAGCCAACTGGTTCCGACCCATCGCCATTCTCTTCGTCATCATCATCGCCACCTACTACTTCATCTTCTTCCGCAGCGACGCGATAAGGCGCACACTACTGCTCGCCGCAGGCTACGCCGTCACCATCTGCATCATAGGCACGGAGACATGGAGCCGCACGGGCTACTTCATCTACCAGTGCGACTCGTTCTGGTACAACATGGCCGACGACGCTTACGACGGGGCTACACCCGATGCACACTTCGGCGAACCCCTGTTCAAGCGCGGAACGCCACGCTATATAGAGAACATGGACAAGCTCAACTGCTTTGAATGCAGCGATATATGGCGCGAACGGTGCATGGCATGGCTCATGACACACAAGTGGGAGTACATGAAGAAAATACCGTGGCGGCTCTGGTACATGCTCAACAACGACAACGACAACGCAACGGCATTCATAGCCAAAGACCTGAAACAACGCCCCGACGGCGCCGAACCGCTCACCGTACCCTACCGCTCGGTGTTCTCCGAGTGGCGCAACATGTCGTTCGCACAGCACATGGCATTCGCCAGCACCCTCGCCTACTACCTCCTTCTGCATCTCGCCGCACTCGGAGGCACGGTAATGGTAAGGCAAAAGCAATGGAAAGCACTCTTCCTAACTGCCTTCACCGTGGTGTTTGTCACCTTTGCCACAGTGTTCATGGTGCAGGGCGAGACCCGCTTCAAAGCCCCGTACATGCCCTATCTCACCATACTCGCAGCCGCAGGAACGTTGGGCGTATGGAAGAAGGAAAGGCTCTGAAAGCCACGGAAAAGTCCGGAAAAGCAAGAATTCACCCAATCACACAATATGCCAATACACGCAACAACAACCCAATCACCCGTCATCAAGTGGCTCCTACGCTACTGGGCAGTGCCCTTCAGCATACTTATGTGCGTGTGCTTCTTCATCGAGTCGCTCGATGTGATGCCCACCTACGACGACTGGTACACCCTTTCGTCGCCCAACCGCGACCCCGACTGGATCAAGTTCTTCCTGCCCTACGGCAGCGTTTGGCGCCCCATCGACGCCCTCATGGGCTATGTGGCGCAGGATGCACACGCATTCCCGCTCTACAACCACATCATCACCGTCACCGCCCATCTTCTGAGCACACTCATGGTGTTTGCTCTGGCACGCCGTCTGTTCAGCAAGGATGCCGCCGTAAACATGGCGACGACGGTGTTCTGCATCTCGCCCTGCATGCTTGCCACGGTGTTTGCGTGCGACGCCATCAACCAGTCGCTGAGTCTTATGTTCGGCATGGCGGCATCGCTCGCCTTCGTCAGCATGCGCCACAAGGTGCGCTACCTGCTCTGGGCACTGCTCGTCTGGCTCGCAGCACTCGCCAAAGACAACGGCATAGCATGGGCAGTGGTGCCGCCACTGCTCGCACTCCTCACCGAGAAAGCCACACAACGCAGCGTGGCACGGCGTCTGGCATTCGGCGTAGCCATAGCCATCGTCTATGCCGCCGTGAGGGTATCGCTGCCATACACCGTCATACCCAACCCCGAATACTCCACCTTCTCGGCACTGAAGAAGCTGCGTGAGGTGGCAATGCTCATGGGCTACAGCTTCGTTCCCATCGACTGGATGAGCATACTCTGCGCCAAGGCAAGGGAGTATGCCACGCTGTTTCTCAGCCTATGCTTCGCCGCCACCATGTTCTACATACTCCTGCCAAGTCTTAAAGCCGCTCTCACCGACCGCCGCACATGGGTGTTGGCAGTGGTGTTCGGTGTCGTGCTGTCGCCCAATCTGCTCATAACGCTGAGCATGATGAACGCCTACGCCGGCCTCTGCTTCGCCGCAATGCTCATGGCAATGCTCGTGGAGAAGAGCGAAGCCGCCGACTCCCGGTTGCGAAAAGCCGTCGTGTGCTACATCCTCGCCGCCATAACAGTGGACTTCCACCACATAAAGGAAGCACAGCAGACATCGCAGGACGGCATCATGATGGCAAGTATAGTGAACGACGAATGCCGCGAACGGCAGCCCTACGACGAGGTGTTCTGCGTGAGCGTCAAGGACACGGAGCGCAAATACTCGTCGTTCCATGTCCTGCCCGTCGATGCGTTCAGCAACGGCCAGGCCGTGCTCTGGCTCAACAACTACCGCTGGCCCATGCGCATACATGAGGAATATGTGGAACCCGGCGAATACGACAAAGCCATCCAACTCGCACAGGAAGCCGTGAACAAAGGCGGCTACCGGTATGCGTGGGTGGTGGAGAAGTGGAAAGTGAAGGTTATTGAGAAGGAGTTAAAGGAGTTAAAGAAGTTAGAGAAGTTAAAGACAAATGCAGTACAGACCAAAAAAGATAATTAAAAGTGACAAATTCTCTAACTTCTAAAGAACATTTGGCTTTAACTTCTTTAACTTCTAACGAGCGAAGCGAGTGATAAATTCTCTAACTTCTAAAGAAAAAATGAACTCCATCAGCATCATAATCCCCTGCTACAACGAGCAGGATAACATAGAAAGACTGTGCCGCGAACTGCGCAAGATGTTCGACGACAACACGCAATACATCTGGAAGGTGATTCTCATCGACGACGGAAGCACCGACGGCACACTGCATGAACTGCGCCGTGCCGCCGACAACGACACACGATTCGGCTATGTGAGTCTGTCGCGCAACTTCGGAAAGGAGAACGCCATGCTCGCCGGCTTCGACCGTGCCGACACCGACTGCGCCGTAATCATGGACGCCGACCTGCAACATCCGCCAACGCTCATCCCCGAAATGGTGGCGATATGGGAGCAGGGCTACGACGACGTGTATGCCAAACGCGCCACAAGAGGCAAGGAACCGTGGCTGCGCCGCCGTCTGTCAATGGCATATTACCGTCTGCTGCAACGCATGGCACGCATCGACGTGCTGCCCGATGTGGGCGACTTCCGCCTCCTCGACGCCAAGTGCATACACTCCATGCGTATGCTGCGCGAGACACAACGCTACACCAAGGGACTCTACTGCTGGATAGGTTTCCGCAAGAAAAGCATAGAATTCAGTCAGCAGGGGCGCACGGCAGGACGCTCGTCGTTCAGCTACATGCGTCTGCTCGACCTCGCCATCGAAGGCATCACCTCCTACACCACAGCCCCGCTGCGCATAAGCACGGTAATGGGCATCATCGTCTCGGCAGTGGCATTGCTCTACATGCTCTATGTACTCGTGAAGACACTCGTCGTGGGCGACCCCGTGCAGGGCTATCCCACACTCATCATCGTGATACTCTTCCTCGGCGGCCTACAGCTACTCTCCCTCGGAATCCTCGGCGAATATCTCGGCCGCGTCTTCCATGAGACAAAACACCGACCCGTATATCTGGTGGAAGAAGAGCGCAAAGCACAATAAGCCCAGCCCCAATAAGCCCCAGAAAGGTCCAGCCATCCCCCCAAAAAGGCTTAGAGTCCAGTCATTCCCCAAAGGCTTAGAAAGGCCCAGTCAGGCTTAGAAAGGCTTAGTCAGTCCCATCCACCCTCATCCCCACCACAAAAAAAATCATCACCAACCCTCTAAATCCCATCCCCATGCCAACCCATCCCCTCTGGTCAGACGATTACTGGCCGCTCATCATGCAACTTTACATGTCCAAGCCCACCGGCATAAAGCCCCTCTACTCGCGTCCCGTCGTCGATCTGGGCATACGCCTGCACATACCTCCCAAGTTCATATTCGCACAGATGCATCTCCTGCGCGAGCACGCCACACCATTCCTGCAACGCCTCTGGGACACCTACGCCGGCAATACAAGCCGTCTGAACCGCGATGTGCGCCGTCTCCGACAGATGAGCGGTTTCGGTGCAGAGAGCGCATTCTACGACGGCGTAAGCATCGACGACGACTTCGCCGACGACTTCCGTCCGATTGCCGACGACACGAAAGTCACCCGTGTGATGCTCATCATCATCCTCGACCTTTACTTCCGCCTCACTCCCATAACAATGGTCTGCGAGACGCCCGAAGTAGGGGAGTGCGCCAGTCTGCTCGGCATAAAGCCTCAAAAGGTAGTGGAAGTGCTCTGCATCTATCAGACCTTCGACCCAATCCTCCATCGTGCCGCCGCACCCGACAGCCCACTAAGCGAAGCCTGCCGCACCGTCTGGCAACGCTTCCGCACCGAAGAACCCGACCGGCTCGCAAACAGCGTGGTGAGGCTGATGGAGTATTTTAAGAAGTAAGAAGTTAAAGAAGTTATCACTCGCTGCGCTCGTTAGAAGTTAAAGCCAAATGCTTTGCTTCTTGTAAATGTAGGAGGTCGAGCGTCCCGCTCGACACACAGAGCAAGTCTGCCAATTATGAATTGCTTGGATGATGTTGTCGAGCGGGACGCTCGACCTCCTATGATTAGCAAAGCATACGGCTTTCGCTCGGCTCTGCCGCTTGCCTTAGCAAGAACTTCTCTAACTTCTTTTAAAAAAAAAAACTCGCGCCCTACACAGGGAGCGAGGCCTCGCTTAAATAAAAATAGAAATCGCTATTCGCGTTATTGGTCCTGTCCACATATCCTTTTTTACCTCTCAGTTTTTGTAAGGATAGTACCAATGACAATCTTATTAAAGACTTATATTCACACATTAAAGTTTATTGATTTGCCTCGCAGGCAGTCAAAATGAAAAAGTAGCTCTTCAATTGTTATTGGTCTTTTAATTATTAAGTTAAGGGTTCAGAGCCTCTTGCTCTTATTTTAGGTCTTTACATTTGCAAAGATATATTATTTAATTTTTACCTCCAAATATTTATAGCACATTTTTTACAAAAAATTTGTTTTCCCTCTCATTTTATTTTTTTGAACAAGAAATAAATGATAAAATGAAAGGAGTTTTCGGAAGTTGAATCCAATAGGTAATTATAGCACTTTCCTTTCTTTTTGTCTCAAAACATGCCGATAGCCGCCTATTGTGTCAGCATACAGACATTGTAAAAACAGTCACAAGTTGCTGTTCTTATCTTTTTGAAAGAAGTTTTTTTTTAGAATTTAAAGAAGTTAAAGGAGTTAGAGAAGTTCTTGCCAAGGCAAGCGGCAGAGCCGAGCGAAAGCCAAATGCTTTGCTAATCATAGTGGAGGTGTGTCAAAACAGGAGTTAGCCGAAGTTATCGGAAGTTAATCTGCCTGCAGCGGATGGAAGGTAACGGACATTACCATTATCTTTCAATGGGTTCTACTATTGTCCGTTATCTTCCTTTAACTTCCGGCGAAGCCTAACTTCCGATAACTTCTGTTTTGACACACCGCCACTAATTTCTAATTTCCAACTTCTCTAACTCCTAACTCCCCAAAGAACTCTCCATCCTTCTCTCACCCAGAGCACCAGCGACGAGGCGGCGATGATGATGAGCCAGTCGAGGGGTTTAAGGCTTGTCACGTTGAAGAACTGCTGTATTCCGGGCAGTTCCACCATAGCCACCTGTCCCACGAATATTATGAGTGCGACGGTGAGCAGACCTTTGCAGCCGCGGAAGTGCAGTGCGCTCCGGTGTGTGGCGTAAGCGCGTGCGTTGAACAGATAGAAGAAGTGCGTCATCACGAAGATGGTGAAGAGCAGTGTCAGTTCGTAGGGTGTGAGGTGGTGTGCGGCGCAGCGTTGCATGCTGAGCAGGTCGGTGAGCTGCGTTATGTCGGCGTGCTTGAAGATGTAGAGCAGTGCCACGAGTATGAGGTAGAACACTGTTCCCACACCTATTATCTCCTTCGCCATGCTGCGTGTAATGATGAATGCCGTGCGCTTGCGCGGACGGTCGCGCATGACGCTCTCCGATGGTGGCAGCGAGGCGAGTGCCGTGGCGGCGAAGGTGTCCATGATGAGGTTTATCCAGAGCATCTGTGTCACGGTGAGTGGCGAGTCGGTGCCCATGAACGCGCCGGAGAGCACAAGCAGGCACGCCGTCACGTTCACGGTGAGCTGGAAGAGCAGGAAGCGTTGTATGTTGCGGAAGAGCGAGCGTCCCCACATCACTGCCTTGCAGATGCTTGTGAACGAATTGTCGATGATGGTGATGTCCGACGCTTCCTTTGCCACACTCGTGCCGTCGCCCATGGAGAGTCCCACATGTGCGGCACGCAGTGCAGGTGCATCGTTGGTGCCGTCGCCCGTCACTGCCACCACCTCGCCTTTGGCCTGAAGCGTCTCCACGAGTCGTTTCTTGTCCATCGGGCGTGCGCGTGATATTATCTTTATGTCGCCGATGCGGCTGCGCAGTTCGTCGTCGCTGAGTGCCGCGAGTTCGGGTCCGGTTATCATGTTGGTGTCGGTGTCGTGCGCGTCGTCCCACAGTCCTATCTGGCGTGCTATCTCACGCGCCGTCCCTGATGTGTCGCCCGTCACTATCTTCACCTTTATTCCTGCGTCCATGCACTCGCGCACGGCTGCCGGCACATCCCCGCGCACGGGGTCGGCGATGGCTGCGATGGCCATGAGGCGGAGTCGGGTAGGGGTTATTCGGTCGGCGGCTATCACCTCTTCGCCCTCCTCTACGGTCTGGCAGGCGAAGGCAAGTGTGCGCATGGCGCGGTTCTGGAACCCTGCAAGGCGCTGCATTACCTCGTCGCGCGAAAAGCCTTCGGCGTCGCAGAGGTCGAGCAGTATCTCCGGCGCACCCTTCACATAGAGCATCTTCCGACCTCCTGCCGCTGCCGACCGCACGAGTGTCGCCATGTACTTGCGTTCGGTGGAGAAGGGCACTTCGCCCAGTGTCTCCACGCCCTCGCGCAAGGGCCGGTAGTCGGTGCCGCCGGCGTTGAGCCAGAGCAGCAGTGCGCCTTCCGTGGGATTGCCGAGTACTGTGGGGTGGGAGGGTGTCGAGAAGTCGAGCGATGCCGTGGAGTTCACGGCGATGCTCTCCTTGAGCACGGCGTCGTCGGTGGCGCCAAAGGTCACCATCTCCTCCACCGACATGAGGTTCTGCGTGAGTGTTCCCGTCTTGTCGGTGCAGATTACGGTGGCGGCTCCCATCGTCTCACAGGCGTGCATGCGGCGCACGAGGTTGTTGGTCTTGAGCATACGGCGCATGCTGTATGCCAGACTCAGCGTCACTGCCATGGGCAATCCCTCCGGCACCGACACGACGATGAGCGTGACGGCTATCATGAATGTCTGCAAGAGGTAAGCCACGAAGGCCGTTATGTGTTCCATGCCGTCGAATATTTCGTCACCATTCTCCACGAAGTACATCACCATCCTGCCCACGACGATGAGTGAGGCCACGGTGTAGCTCATTATGGTGATCTTGCGTCCGAGGCGTGCGAGCTGTTCGTTGAGCGGTGTCTTCACGCTGTCGTCTATCTGCGCCGCCTTGAACACCTTGCCCTGCTCCGTGCGGTCGCCCACGGCAGTCACCTGCGCCACGCCGTGTCCTTCCATCACCTTGGTGCCTTTCATGAGGTGGTCGGTGGGGTAGGTGGCTGCGTCGTCGAACTCCTCACGCCGTGTTGTCTTGTAGCAGATGGGTTCGCCCGTGAGTGTCGATTCGTCGATGTGCAGGTGTGCCGACTCCAGCAGCACGGCATCGGCAGGCACTTCGTCGCCGGTGTTTATGATGACAATGTCGCCCACGACGATATCCCGGCGCGGCACCTTCGTGGTGTTGCCCGAGCGTATCACCTCCACCGCCTCGTCGTCGTTCACGCGGTTGAGCACGGTGAACTCACGGTCGGCCTTCTGTTCGAAGTGGAACGCCAGTCCGGTGGCGAGAATTATCGCCACGAAGATGCCCACGGGCTCGAAGAACACCTTTGCGCCTTCATGCAGACCGTAGTATTCGTAGCACGCGATGAGCACCGACAGTGCGCCGGCTATGAGGAGGATTACGATGAGCGGGTCGCGGAACTTTTCGAGAAACTGCCGCCAGAGAGGTTCCTTTTCAGGCGGTGTGAGTATGTTTGCGCCATGCTTGCTGCGGCTCTCCGTCACTTGGGCTTCTGTAAGTCCGGTATAGTGAATCTTCTTTTTCATTTATGCACAGATTTTGTTTCGGAGTGCAAAATAATAAAAAGAATGAGGAACGATGAAATTTTTTAATGTTTTTTTGATTGTGAAACATGATTGTAATAGTATTGCAAAAATAGATTAAAAGTCAGGAGTTGGCGGTGTGTCAAATCGGAAGTTAGCCGAAGTTATCGGAAGTTAATCTGCCAAGACGGATGGAAGGTAACGGACATTACCATTCTTTTCAATGAGTTATGCTATTGTCCGCTATCTTCCTTTAACTTCCGGCGAAGCCTAACTTCAGATAACTTCCGTTTTGCCACACCTCATAATTCCTAACTTCTCAGTTGATACCAATCATAACCGCTTAATGCACAAGAGACTGTTATCAACGACAGGTGTGTATAAATATGTTTATAAGGTGTGTATAAAGGTGTTGATAAATGTCTTTTTCGCAGCGTTGGCAGACCGTGCCAGCCGTCTGCCAATGGCGTGCCTGTCGTGGAGTTATCCACGCATCCTGTGAATACGGGGCGGTGAACAGGAAGCGGTGTTTTGCCAATTATATGTGTATAAGTGTGGATAAGTATTGCAAAACACTGATTATCAACAGGCAGTTATCACATGTAATGGTGGAGAAATATGTGTATAAGGCAGGTATAAAGGTGCTTTTAGGGCATTGTGGAGGGGATGCCTGTGGACAGTGCGCCTGCCTGTCGCGAGGGCGAGGGGACGTGAGGGTTGCCGCCGCCAGCTTAGCCCGCTTTCAAAAGAAGGCTTCCCTGCACTGCGAACAAGGCTTGTTTGTGTTGCAAAGAAGCCTTCTTTACCTCGCAAACAAGGCTTCTTTCTGCGGACGGAAAGCACGGAAAACATGGGTATATGTATATAACTGTGGATAACTCGTCAAATGCTCTGTGACAGAAGAATTTCTTTTTACAGGTTTGTGTGTATAAGTATAGGAATAGCGGGGAGTTTCTCTTGGGAATGCAGGAGTTAAGAATTCAGAAGTTAAGCCGAATGCTTTGCTAATTTAAAGCATTCGGCTTTCGCTCGGCTCTGCCGCTTGCCTCGCAAGAACTTCTAACGAGCACAGCGAGTGCTAAATTCTTTAACTCCTGATACTAATGGCTTAACTTCTGAATTCTTAACTCCTTAACTTCTAAAAAACAACTCCTGTAATCTCAAAGACCTCTTACCACTCATCAAAACCCACTTATCCACACAACCTGTGGAGAACGTGTTAGTAATCCGTCTAATAACTCACAGGTTACCAACACCCACACTACCGACGACAGGGGAATACTAATAACTCACGGGTTATTAAAGGAGTTGTCAAGAAGTTTTCCACGCTTTGATGTAAAAAATTATCGGAAACTTATTAACTTTGCACCTGTTTAACACAATATAGGTATAACTTGCATTACACACTCTGTATCAGTAAGAAGATATTCCGACGACCTGTGTACAACGCAACCCTCTAATGTGAACAACGGAAAAGCCAAAAAAACAGGCAGAAAGTTTTCCACTTACTAACGTTACATTATCATACTATTATTTTTTCTTTTCTTTAAAGAATAAAAAATATAATGAATAATGAGTGTTGGGGAGAGTAGGGGTGAAGCCGGAAAGGCTTACGCCCCGCCATAATGACAGAGCAAAGAAACAACAAAAATACAATGACGCTATGAAACAAGAGTGGACAGAAAAAGGATGCATCGACGAGCCCGTGGCCGAAGGTGTGGATTTGAAGAAGGAAATACGCGAACTGTGCCGGCAGAAGAACGCCGTGCTCCTGGCTCACTACTACACCGTGGGCGAGGTGCAGGAGGTGGCCGACTTCATTGGCGACTCGCTTGCGCTGGCACGCAAGGCCGCCGAGACCGACGCCGACATGATAGTGATGTGCGGCGTGCACTTCATGGCGGAGACCTGCAAGCTGCTGTCGCCTGACAAGAAGGTGCTCTGCCCCGACCTCACGGCGGGATGCTCGCTCGCCGACTCATGCCGCGCCGAAGACCTCGCGAAGTTCAAGGCCGAGCATCCGGGCTACAAGGTGGTGAGCTATGTGAACACCACGGCGGCGGTGAAGGCACTCACCGATGTTGTGGTGACATCGGGCAACGCCGAGAAGGTGATGGCGTCGTTCCCCAAGGACGAGAAGATAATATTCGGTCCCGACTACAACCTCGGCAACTACATCAACAGCGTCTCGGGCCGCGACATGCTGCTCTGGAACGGAGGCTGCCATGTGCATGAGAAGTTCTCCGTGGACGCCATCGTGAAGCTCAAGCGCGAACACCCCGGAGCCGTGGTCATGGCACATCTGGAATGCAAGGCACCAGTGCTCGCCGCCGCCGACATAAAAGGCTCGACAGCCACCATGCTGCACTACGCACAGCAGCACCCCGAGACGAAGGACTACATCATAGCTACCGAAGCGGGCATACTCCACGAGCTGCAACGCTCCTGCCCCGGCGTGAAGTTCTACCCCGTGCCGCCGGAAGTGTCGGAAGGCTCCGTCGGCTGCTCATGCAACGAGTGCGAATACATGAAGAAGAACACCCTGCTCAAGATATACAACACCCTGAAGCACGAATGGCCCGAAGTGACAGTGCCCGAAGATGTGGCACGGCAGGCCGTGAAGCCGATAGAAAGAATGCTGGAACTGAGCTGAGGGCTTTAGTAGGTTCAGTAGGGCTTAGTAGGTTCAGTAGGGCTTAGTAAGGCTTAGAAAGGCCCAGTAAGGCCCACTCAAAAAAAAGAAAAGAAGAAAAATCATGATCCAAGACTACGAAATAATGGCCCCCGTCGGCTCCCGCGAAAGTCTCGTGGCAGCCATACAGGCAGGTGCCGACTCCATATATTTCGGCGTTGAGCAGCTCAACATGCGCTCGCACTCCGCCAACCACTTCACCATCGACGACCTCCGCGAGATAGCCGCCACATGCACCGAGAACGGCATGAAGAGTTATCTCACCGTGAACACCATCATCTACGACGAGGACACCGACATGATGCGCCGGATAATCGACGCTGCTGCCGAAGCCGGAATATCGGCAGTGATAGCCAGCGATGTGGCGGTGATGAACTACTGCCGCGAGCGCGGAGTGGAAGTGCACCTCAGCACACAGCTCAACATAAGCAACGTGGAGACGTTGAAGTTCTACGCACAGTTTGCCGACGTCGTCGTGCTCGCACGCGAACTCAATATGGAGCAGGTGGCGCACATACACGAAGAGATAGAACGCCAGCACATCTGCGGTCCGCGCGGCGAACTCGTGCGCATAGAGATGTTCTGCCACGGCGCACTCTGCATGGCTGTCAGCGGTAAGTGTTACATGAGTCTGATGAACACCGGACGCTCCGCCAACCGCGGCGCATGCATGCAGCTCTGCCGCCGCTCGTACACCGTCACCGACAACGAGACGGGCACACAGATGGAGATAGACAACAAATACATAATGAGTCCGAAGGACCTGAAGACCATACGCTTCATCGACCGCATGATGCGCTCCGGCGTGCGCGTGTTCAAGATAGAAGGCCGTGCGCGCGGACCTGAGTATGTCTATAACGTGGTGAAATGCTACCGCGAGGCGATACAGGCTGTCATCGACGGCACATTCACCGAAGAGCGCAAGGACGAATGGGACGAAAGACTCGCCACCGTCTTCAACCGCGGCTTCTGGGACGGCTACTACCAGGGACAGACCCTCGGCGAATGGAACAGCAACTACGGGTCGAACGCCACCGAGCGCAAGGTGTATGTGGGACGCGGCGTGAAGTACTTCTCGAAGATAGGCGTGGCGGAGTTCACCTGCGAAGCCGCCGAGTTCAGCGTGGGCGACCGTCTGCTCATAACCGGTCCCACGACCGGCGTGATGTACATCGACGTCGCCGAGATACGCTACGAACTCCAGCCCGTGCAGACAGCACACAAGGGACAGCACATATCGTTTGCGGTGCCGGGAAAGATAAGGCCGAGCGACAAACTCTTCAAGATAGTGAAGGAAGAACCCTCAAAGGAAAGCTGAAACATGGGGCAGGCTCAGAAAGGTTCAGTAGGTTCAGTAAGTTCAGTAAGTTCAGTAAGCCTCCCCAAAAAAATATTTTATCAAAGGCTTAGTATGCCCAGAAAGGCTTAGCTATGCCCACTCAAAAAGAAATCATCATGACCATCAACGAATCACAAGACGAAATAATATCCCAGTTCCAGGACTTCACCGACTGGATGGACAAGTACCAGTTCCTCATCGACCTCGGTTCCGACCTCGAACCCCTCGACGACAAATACAAGACCGAGCAGAACCTCATCGACGGCTGCCAGAGCCGCGTATGGATACAGTGCGACATCACCGCCGACGGCCGCCTCGTCTTCACCGCCGATAGCGACGCACTCATCGTGAAAGGCATCATTGCCCTGCTCATCCAGATTCTAAGCAACCACACACCCAAGGAAATCCTCGACGCCGACCTCTACTTCATCGACGCCATCGGTCTGGGCGACCACCTCTCACCCACACGCGCCAACGGTCTGCTCGCAATGGTGAAGCGGATAAAGGCCTATGCGGTGGGGTATGAGATAAAGGGTTAAATATAAAACAATAACTATGGGAATGATAAATGCAGTCAGAAGAGCTTACAGCAATTATTCCACTTTGCAAGGCAGAGCAACCCGTTCTGACTATTGGTGGTTTTTGCTGTACCAATGGTTGGTATATATTTTTCTCGTATCTGTTTGCGTTTTTGCGTCTGATTTTTTTAAAAGTGAGTATCTTTTTACTCCCTTAATTCTATTCGTACTACTTAATGTAATTCCGAACTTTACAATTCTTGTACGGCGTTTACACGACTCTTCAAAATCCGGATACTGGTTGTTGTTGTTTTTATTGCCAGTTCCATGCTTTTTGGTAATATTCATTTTCACGTTATTGCCAAGTGACGGGGATAACAGGTATGGAGCGGATCCACATAATATACGCAATTTCAATGAAATATAATAGGAGGTCGAGCGTCCCCGCTCGACAACATAAAAGGAGTTAAAGAAGTTAGAGGAGTTAAAGAAGTTAGAGCCATTAGCTTTATTGCTAAACATACAATTGGCTTTAACTTCTTTAACTCCTCTAACTTCTTTAACTTCTAAATAAGCTAATGGCTCTAACTTCTTTAACTTCTAAATAAACCTTACTTCCTTACCTTCGTGGTCTTTTCACCCTGCTTCACTATATACAGACCCTTCGGCAGTTTGCTGAGCTGTGAGCCGAGGCAGATGCCCTGGGTGTTGTAGATGAGTACGGGTGCGTCGGTATCGGCGTTGATGGCGTTGATGCCTACAGATCCGTTGGCACGGCGGTAGGAGTCGTATGTGTTGATGAAGGTGTTTGTCACCGACTGGTCGCCAGCATAAGTAGTGTTGTCGAGCTGCAGTCGTGTGAGGTAGCCGTACTCCGGACTGCATTCGCTCTTCTGGCTGTATATGCTGCTTGGGCTTTCTTTGAGTTTGCCGTCGGCATACCTCTTCGTGTTCTCCTCGTAGTCGTACTCCGTCGTGTATGTGCGGGTGGTCATGTATCCGATTCTTATCTTCTCGTCGGCAGGTTCTTCACCCGGTGCGAGGGTGTATTCGCGTGAATGGACGGTGTAGCTTCCAAGCTTGTCGGTAACTTTCTCCTCATACACCTTGTATGAGTTGAATGCGTCGCGTGAGTCAGTTACTCTCTTGTATGTCTTCACGTCGCCGTCGATAGTATTGTTGTTGTCCTCTGTGTAAACGTATGTCTCGTCCACTGTTCCGTCGGCACCTTCATCGACGGTCTGTGTCACGGTGTATGAGACGTGGTCGCTTGAATTCTTCTTCATCCATGTCTCCCATTCTGTCGATGCCACGTTGAGCGGAGTTTCCGTGAGTTCTGCGCTGCCGTATTTGAAGTCAGAATAGGTGGTTGTGGTGATCTTGTTGCTTTTAGAGTCCTTCGAGAAGTAGAGCAGATTCTTTGTCGTGTATGATTTTATGCGGCCTTTTTCGTATTCGTATGTCTTCTCCACGGGAACCCATTCTTCCTTTACATCGCCGGAGAGTTTGAGGTTCTGTATTGTCTCCTTGTACGAAACGACGCGTCCATAATTGTTGTATTTGTATTCCCTTGTCCATATTTGGTATGGGGCCTGATTGCCGTTTTTGTAGCGTTTCTCCACGAGGGTGTATTGGTTGCTGTTGCTGCCTGTGGTGCGGTTGGTTTCGAGTCGTGTCTCCGATTTCACGCCCGACATGAAGTAGTCGGGGTAGCTGTTTGTGGATGTGATGGTGGATGCTGGCCACATCTCGTCGAACACTATCATCCACATTGTATAGGTGTGCTCATACTTTCCGTCCTCGTTTACCGACACTTCGTGCGTCTGTCGCAGGATGTTCTCCTCGTCGTAAGTGTAGTAGGTGTCACTTTCAATCGGCGTCTCTATATTGCCAAGCTTTGTGTAGCTGTGCGAATGCTCGTAGAGCCATGCGTCCTTGCTGTCGTTACCAGACTGTGCCATTGCGGCAGATGAGAAAAGGGAAAAAAGAATTGCTGAGTAGATTGTTTTTCTCATAAACTTTTATTTTTTAGTGTTACATGGTCACAAAAGTACGATTTATTTTTTTTAAAGCAAAAAAAACATCTGTTTTTTTAGAATTATCTTTATATTATATTAATTTGTAATTCTGGCACATCGGCAGAATGTGCAAGAGAAGTCAAAACAGAAGCTGTCGGAAGTCAGGTTTTGCCGGAAGTTGAATGAAGGTAATGGACAATGGCATAACTCATTGGAAAATAATGGTAATGTCCTGAAATATAATAGGATGTCGAGCTCGACAACACCGACCTGACAATTCATAATTAAGAATTCATAATTCTTGCAAAGCAAGCGGCAAAGCCGATCGCATAATTGGCAGACTTGATTAGTGTTGTCGAGCGGGACGCTCGACCTCCTATTGTTAGTTCAGAATATAAGAAATTAGAGGAGTCAAAGAAGTTATAGCCAATTGTATGTTTAGCAATAAAGCTAATGGCTCTAACTTCTTTGACTCCTCTAATTTCTTTAACTTCTAAATAAACCTTACTTCCTTACCTTCGTGGTCTTTCCACCCTGCTTCACTATATACAGTCCCTTCGGGAGTTTGCTGAGCTGTGAGCCGAGGCAGATGCCCTGGGTGTTGTAGATGAGTACTGGCGCATTGGTGTCGGCATTGATGGTGTTGATGCCTACAGATCCGTTGGCACGGTGGTAGGAGTCGTATGTGTTGATGAAGGTGTTTGTCACCGACTGGTCGCCCGCATAAGTAGTGTTGTCGAGCTGCAGTCGTGTGAGGTAGCCGTGTTCCGGATCGCATTCGCTCTTCTGGCTGTATATACTGCTTGGGCTTTCTTTGAGCTTGCCGTCGGCATACCTCTTCGTGTTCTCCTCGTAGTCGTACTCCGTCGTGTATGTGCGGGTGGTCATGTATCCGATTCTTATCTTCTCGTCGGCAGGTTCTTCACCCGGTGCGAGGGTGTATTCGCGTGAATGGACGGTGTAGCTTCCAAGCTTGTCGGTAACTTTCTCCTCATACACCTTGTATGAGTTGAATGCGTCGCGTGAGTCAGTTACTCTCTTGTATGTCTTCACGTCGCCGTCGATAGTATTGTTGTTGTCCTCTGTGTAAACGTATGTCTCGTCCACTGTTCCGTCGGCACCTTCATCGACGGTCTGTGTCACGGTGTATGAGACGTGGTCGCTTGAATTCTTCTTCAGCCATGTCTCCCATTCTGTCGATGCCACGTTGAGCGGTGCTGCCGTGAGGGCTGCGCTGCCGTATTTTATGTCTGAATAGGTGGTTGTGGTGATCTTGTTGTTTTTAGAGTCCTTCGAGAAGTAGAGCAGGTTCTTTGTAGTGTATGATTTTATGCGGCGGTTGTCGTATTCGTATGTTTTCTCCACGGGAACCCACTCTTCCTTCACCTCGCCGGAGAGTTTGAGGTTCTGTATTGTCTCCTTGTATGAAACGACGAGTCCGTCAAAGTTGTAGTTGTATTCCCTTGTCCATGTCTGGTAAGGGAACTGGTTGCCGTTCTTGTAGCGTTTCTCCACGAGGGTGTATTGACTGCTTTCGCCGCCTGTAGTGCGGTTTCTTTCGAGTCGTGTCTCCGATGTCACGCCCGTCATGAAGTCGTCAGGGTAGCTGTTCGTAGCAGTGAGATAGCGTGCGGGCCACATCTCGTCGAACACTATCATCCACCATGTATAGGTGTGCTCGTACTTTCCGTCCTCGTTTACCGACACTTCGTGCGTCTGTCGCAGGATGTTTTCATCGTCGTAAGTGAAGTAGGAGTCACTTTCAATCGGCGTCTCTATGTTGCCCAGTTTTGTGTAGCTGTGTAAATGGTCATAGAGCCATACGTCCTTGCTGTCGTTACCAGACTGTGCCATTGCGGCAGATGAGAAAAGAGAAAGAAGGATTGTTGAGTAGATAGTTTTTCTCATAAGCGTTTGTTTTTTAGGGTTATATGGTCGCAAAAATACGATTTATTTTTTTTCAAACCAAAAAAATGTCTGTTTTTTTTAACATCATCTTTATATTGCTTTGTAATTCGGGCGAAATCAGCTATCTTTGCATTGAAAGTAATCAGGAAGACGAGTGACGGTAAGGCGGTGAAATAGCCTTGTTATAAGCAAAAGGCATGCAGACGGAGGGCAGCTCCTTATCGTTAGTAAACCAGTCACTCGCAAACTATAATAAAAGGAATGAAAAAATTATTCATAGAGACATACGGATGCCAGATGAATGTGGCAGACTCGGAAGTGGTGGCCTCAATCATGCAGATGGCGGGCTACGAAGTGTGCGGAAACGAGGATGAGGCCGACGCCATTTTCCTCAACACCTGTTCCATACGCGAGAATGCCGAGACAAAAATCTACAACCGCCTCGACACGCTCCACGCCGAGCAGAAGAAGGGCAGAAACCTCATTCTCGGCGTGCTCGGCTGCATGGCGGAGCGTGTGAAGGACGACCTCATACAGAACCACTACGCCAACCTCGTGTGCGGACCCGACTCCTACCTCAACCTGCCCGACATGATTGCGCAGTGTGAGAACGGCAACAACGCCATAAACATAGAACTGAGCACAACGGAGACCTACCGCGACATCGTGCCGCAGAGGCTCGGCACGGGGCGTGTGAGCGGATTCGTCAGCATCATGCGCGGTTGCAACAACTTCTGCCACTACTGCATCGTGCCCTACACACGCGGAAGGGAACGCTCACGCGATGTGGAGAGCATACTCCGTGAGGTGGCCGACCTGCACGGACGCGGATTCAAGGAGGTGACACTCTTGGGACAGAACGTGAACAGCTACGGACTCACGCCGTCGGGACAGCGCATGGAAGGCGGCGTGTCGTTCGCCGAACTGCTCAGAAAAGTGGCGCAGAGCGTGCCCGACATGCGTGTGCGCTTCACCACATCCAACCCCGAGGACATGACGGAGGACATACTGCACGCCATCGCCGAGGAGCCGAACCTCTGTAAGCACATACACTTCCCGGCACAAAGCGGAAGCAACAAGATTCTGAAACTCATGAACCGCAAATACACACGCGAGCAATATATAGAAAAGGTGGAGGCCATAAGGCGCATCATTCCGGGCTGCGGACTCTCCACCGACATCTTCGTGGGCTATCACGACGAGACTCCCGAAGACCATGCCGAGACACTATCACTCGTGCGTGAGTGCCGCTTCGACTCGGCGTTCATGTTCAAGTACAGCGAGCGTCCGGGTACATACGCCGCCAAACACCTGCCCGACAACGTGCCGGATGAGGTGAAGATAGAACGCCTCAACGAGCTGATACGCCTCCAGACGGAAGTCTCTGCCGAACAGAACGCCAAGGATGTGGGCAAGACATTCGAGGTGCTCGTGGAAGGATTCTCCAAGCGTTCGCGCGAACAGCTCATGGGACGCACCGAACAGAACAAGGCAGTGGTGTTCACGAAGAACGGACACCACATAGGCGAGCGTGTGATGGTGAAGATAGTGGACAGCACAAGCGCAACACTGCTGGGAGAATGTTTGTAGGTTAAACGGAAGGACGTTATCGGAAGTTAGGCTTCGCCGGAAGTTAAAGGAAGATAACGGACAATAGCAAAACCCGTTGAAAAACTAATGGTAATGTCCGTTATCTTCCATCCGCCGCAGACGGATTAACTCCCGATAACTTCGGCTAACTCCCGTTTTTGACACCTCTCCAAGCATAAACCCATCCGAACAAAAACAAGAATAAATGAAAGAATTCCTCCTCATATTCCGCCGTTTCGTACCGCCCTACAAGCGTTACATAGTGCTTGCCGTGGTGTTCAACCTCCTTGCGGCACTGCTCAACGTGTTCTCTTTCGCCGCACTCATACCCATCCTGCAGATACTCTTCCGCACACAAGGCACGGCTACTGTGACGACACTCATGCCGTGGGACTGGAACAACATAAAGGAAGTGGTGTCGAACAACGCCGACTATTATGTCAGGCTGCTCATCGACACGCTCGACCCTGCCACGACCCTGCTCGTGATAGGACTCTTCCTCGCCTTCATGACGCTTCTGAAGACGGGTGCCAACTTCGTCTCGTCGGCATCGCTCACACCTATCCGCACCGGCATCGTGCGCGACATACGCAACCAGCTCTACCGCAAGATAACATCATTGCCGCTCGGATTCTTCTCCGAAGAGCGCAAAGGCGACATCATCGCACGCATGACGGGCGATGTGCAGGAGGTGGAGAACAGCATCATGGCATCGCTCGACATGCTCTTCAAGAACCCCATACTCATCGTGTGCTACTTCACGGCACTCATCGTCATATCATGGCAGCTCACACTCTTCACGCTGCTCTTCGTGCCGGTGTTCGGCTGGCTCATGGGGCAGGTGGGCAGAAAACTCAAGCGCAACTCCGTCTATGCACAGACATTGTGGAGCGACACCATGAGCATCGTGGAGGAAACACTCGGCGGACTGCGCATCATCAAGGCGTTCTGCGCCGAAGAAAAGATGAACACGAAGTTCGACACCATCAACTCCGCCTACCGGTCGGCAGTGCAGCGCGTCACCATACGCCAGCAGATGGCGCACCCCATGAGCGAGTTCCTCGGCACACTCATGATTGTCATCGTGCTATGGGTGGGCGGAATACTCGTACTTAACAGCCAGATGCTCTCCGGTCCCACATTTATATATTACCTCGTCATGCTCTACAGCATCATCAATCCGCTGAAAGATGTGTCGAAGGCGGCATACAACATACCAAAGGGTTTGGCTTCGATGGAGCGTGTCGATAAGGTGCTGAAAGCCGAGAACACCATACACGAACCCGAAAACCCCGTACATATAGCTGAGTTCAGCCACGAGATAGAGTTCCGCCATGTCTCCTTCCGCTACGGCGAACAGTGGGTGCTGCGCGACATCTGCCTCAAGATAGAGAAGGGAAAGACCATAGCCCTCGTGGGACAGAGCGGCAGCGGCAAATCGACGCTCGTCGATCTGATACCGCGCTACTACGACGTGCAGGAGGGAGAGGTGCTCATCGACGGCATCGACGTGCGACGCCTCGGCATACATGACCTGCGGCAGCTCATAGGAAACGTAAACCAGGAGGCGATACTCTTCAACGACTCTTTCCGTAACAACATCACCTTCGGCGTGGACAGCGCGACGCAGGAGCAGGTGGAGCAGGCGGCACGCATAGCCAATGCGCACGACTTCATCATGCAGAGCGAGGAGGGCTACGACACATGCATAGGCGACCGTGGCGGCAGACTCTCCGGAGGGCAGCGGCAGCGTGTGAGCATTGCACGGGCGATACTCAAGAATCCGCCAATACTCATACTCGATGAGGCCACCTCGGCACTTGACACCGAGAGCGAACGGCTCGTGCAGGACGCCCTCGAACGCCTCATGAAGACTCGCACAACGGTAGCCATCGCGCACCGACTATCGACCATCAAGAACGCCGACGAGATATGTGTGCTGCACGAAGGACGCATCGTGGAACGCGGCACGCACGACCAGCTGCTCTCGCTCGGCGGCTACTACCGCAAGTTGCACGACATGCAGGCATAACAACACGCCTCCGACAATCACAAAACAAAAAGATTATGACTCTCTCAACACGCCTCCTCGTGGCTGCCTTCAGCCTCCTTTCGCTGCTGCCGTTGCGCTTGCTCTACTGCATCAGCGACATCGGTTTCGTGCTGATGTATTATGTGGTGGGCTACCGTCGCCGCATAGTGAGGCAGAATATATGTTCGGCGTTCCCCGAAAAGGACGAAGCTTGGGTGACGAAGACAGAACGCGGATTCTACCGATGGTTCTGCGACTACTTCATGGAGGCGGTGAAACTACTCACCATCAGCGACCGCCAACTGCGCCGACGCTTCACCGTAGAGGGTGCCGACGAGGTGGAGAAGTGCTTCAGCGAAGGGCAGGACGCCGCCGCAATACTCGGACACTACTGCAACTGGGAATGGCTCTCATGCGTGGGCATAGCCCTGAAGCCGGAGCGCAAGTGCGGACTCATCTATCATCCCCTGCGTTCGCAGGCCTTCGACATACTCTTCCAGAGGCTCCGTTCGTCGCAGCCGTCGAGTATGGTGGTGCCCAAGAAGGACATCCTGCGCAGCCTCCTCACACTCCGGCGCGAAGGCACACGCAGCCTTTTCGGCTACATCGCCGACCAGGGTCCCAAGTGGGAGAACATACACCTGTGGCTCCCTTTCCTCAATCACGACACGCCCGTGTTCACCGGCGCCGAACGGATAATGCGCAAGATGCACGACGCCGTCTTCTATATCGATATGACACGCCCCCGCCGCGGCTATTACACCTGCCGCTTCCACCTCATCACACGCACGCCGCAGGACCTCCCCGAATATGAGGTGACACGCCGCTTCTTCCAACTCCTCGAACAGACCATCCGCCGCGACCCACGCTTCTACCTTTGGAGCCACAACCGCTGGAAACGCACCCACGAAGAGTTCGACCGCAAATTCATTGTGATAGATGGCAAAGTCCTGCCAAGGAAATAAGGGAAAGCTCACAAAAGCCCCCATTCCCCATCTCCCCAAAGGCTTATAAAGGCTTAGCCATCCAGCCAGAGCCCATCTCCCCAAAGGCTTAGAAAGGCTCAGCCATCCAGCCAGAACCTCAGTTCCCCAAAGGCTTAGAAAGGCCCAGTAAGGCTTAGTAAGGCTTAGTAGTAAAATCCCCTCTCCCCAAGACCCCCAAAAAACCCACCAAATATGCCAACAATCGGTTTCGACGCCAAACGCGTTGTCCGCAACGCCACCGGACTGGGCAGCTACGCCCGCACCCTCATCAACGACCTCGCACCGCTCTGCGATGCCGACACACGCTTGCGCCTCTACGCTCCCGACCAAGGCCGCGACGACCTCCGGGCGCAGGTAATGAAGCGCGACAATGTCGCTTTCGCCTATCCGCGTCACGCCGGCAACGCCTTCACCAAGGCTCTCTGGCGTTCGCATGGCATCATCGCCGACCTCCGTGCCGATGCCGTCAGCCTCTTCCACGGACTCTCCGGCGAACTTCCCATGGGCATAGCAAAGGCCGGCATTCCGTCCGTCGTGACCATACACGATGTCATCTTCTGGCGGCATCCGGAGTTCTACAACCCTCTCGATGTGATGATATACAAGTGGAAGCTGCGCCATACCTGCCGTGAAGCCACACGCTTCATAGCCATAAGCGAGTGTACGAAACTCGACATAATGGAGTTTGCCGGCGTGCCGGAGGACCGCATCGACGTGGTGTATCAGAGCTGCGGCACACGCTTCAAGACTCTTGTCAGCGACGAACTGCGTGCCGACATACGCCACCGCTACCAGCTTCCGCCGCGCTACATACTCTCCGTAGGCACCATTGAGATGCGCAAGAACGCCCTGCTCGCGCTGCAAGCCCTCGAACATCTGCCCGACGACCTGCATCTCGTGCTCGTGGGACGCACCACTCCTTATACTAAAATAGTGACCGACTATGCCCATAAGCACTCGCTCACCTCACGCCTGCACATCATAAGCAACCTCGGCAACGACGCCCTGCCCGCCGTCTATCAGATGGCGGAAGCGTTTGTCTATCCCTCGCGCTACGAAGGTTTCGGCATTCCCATCATCGAAGCCGTGCAGAGCGGACTGCCCGTAGTGGCTGCCAAAGGCTCGTGTCTGGAGGAAGCGGGCGGTCCCGACAACATTTATGTAGATGCCGACCGCCCCGACGAGCTCGCCGCCGCCGTCACTCAGATGCTCCGCGGAGCCGAGTTCCGCGACGCCCGCATCGCCCGCAGCCGCGAATACGTCGCCCGCTTCGAGAATACCGCAGCCGCACAGAAAGTAATGGAAGTGTATGGGAAAATTCATAATTCATAATTCATAATTTTCCCAAATCACAATTCCTAACTTGTAACTCCTAACTCCTAACTCCTAACTCCTAACTCGTAATTCGTAATTCCCATGCTTCTCTCCCCCGAATACTCCCATCTGCGCGACTTCATCGTCACCATACCCCGGCTCATGCTCACCGAGGGCGAGACCGTATATGCCGCCCGCAACCTCATCAAGGTGTTGCGGGCTCCCGACGGCACACTCCTCAACGTGAAACGCTACCACCGTCCGTCGCTCCCTAACGCCATCATCTATTCCACCGGAATGCGCATGGCAAAGGGCAAGCGTGCCTTCGTCTATCCGTCGTTGCTCAACGCTGCCGGCATAGAGACGCCTGAGGCTGTGGCATACATAGAGGAGCGGAGGTTCGGACTTATATGCTATTCTTATTTCATAAGCATACAATGCCCCTACCGCCACCGCTTCTACGATGTGCTCGACCTCACCCCCGAACAATACACGCCCCTCGCCGAAGCCCTTGGACGCATGGCGGCACGGATGCACAACTCCCATCTGCTGCACCGCGACTTCTCTCCCGGCAACATCCTCTGGGACATCATCGACGGCACCTACCGATTCTCCATCGTCGATATCAACCGTATGTTCTTCGGCGAGGTGTCGCTCGAGGCGGGCTGCGCCAACTTCGCACGCCTTTGGGGACCCACCCCTTTCTTCGAAACCCTCGCCCGCAGCTACGCCGCCGCCCGCAACATGGATGCCGACAGATGCGTGGAGCTGACACTGGAGTGCCGCCGCAAGTTTTGGACAAGGTATCTCAAACACCACAAAATGGGCGTGAACCCGATGGGGGAGAGTTAAAAGTAAAAAAGTAAAAGAGTAAAAAAGTAAAAAGATAGGAGGTCGAGCGTCTCGCTCGACAACACCATCCAAGCAATTCCTAACTCCTAACTCCTAACTCCTAACTCCTAATAGACAAATTTCCCCCTTCTTCCATCGCAAACCCACGGTGAAATAAAAATATTTCACCAAAACACGCATATTTCTTTTATTTTTTTTGTCTGTATCGCATAAAACTCATAAATTTGTAAAAATCTATATCACTTTTTTATAAATCCAAAAGCAATCACCTAAAAAAATTGACATTTATGAAAAAGTTTCTACAAATCCTTGTTACGGCGGCCTTGGCTGTTATGCCTGCCGGTGCTTTCGCCGATAACGACAATCCATGTTTTGGTTGGGTCAGCTATTCGGCTGACAGTAAAGTATCGGGAGCTCCCGTAAAAGGCTCGTTGTTCGACGGCGAGATGCCCTGCGACGACTCGAGAACGGTTTACGACCAGGGTATCGACGTTTACTACGGCGGCAACAAAGGCTTCGTGAAGTCAGACAGAAGCCTCTGCGCTTACCGCGGCAAGTACTACCGCTCGAGAGCCTTCTCGCACTTCTCCAACAACCAGTGCCCCATCGACGGTATCCGCATATACGCCTTCTTCGTGAACGCCGACTATTCGTTCAGCAATGTCGAAGAGCTCACAAAGCGTTTCAACCTCGACGAGAACGGCAAGATGAAGACCCCTATGAAGCTTACCGTGTCTTTCCGCGACGATGCCAACGGCTATCCAGGCACCGTGTTGTATGAAAAGACCTTTGAAGTATATGGAAAGAAATCGGAAGGCGTCGTGGGCGACCCCGACCGCGGTGAAGTCCAGTCACCCATCTATTGCTTCGACATAGAGCTTGGCGAGAAGCTGCGTATCGAGTCGGCATGGTTCAGCGTCTATGCCGAGGACACCGGCGAGAAGCAGGAGACGGCCTTCGCCATCGTCAGCGACGCCACGCCGAAGGACGGCGCCATCATCTACATGTCGGAGGAAGGCTCGCTTAACGAGATTGTGGCATCGGGCGGTGCTTACAACTTCTGCTTCACCGGCGACCTTTCGGAGACTCTCGTGGAGAAAGGCTTGAAGTTCATGCGCGTGCTCGGTCCCGACCCCGACGAGAAGGGCAGATACGCCAAGGTGCAGATAGAGCTCCGCAACTACGGCAAGACTCCCGTCAGCGACGCCAAGCTCACACTCCTCGACGGTGAGACGGAACTCGCTACCGAGGAAATAGACGCCACCATCCCCAACGGCGAAAAATTCCAATATACATTCAAGAAGCGCATCGACTGCTCCGGCGAAGGCACACACACATTCACCGTGCGCAACGACACTCCGGGCGACGGCTTACTCACGCCGCGCACCGTTTCGTTCACGACAAGCAACACAAAGGGTACGCTCTGCAAGTCGGGCAGCACCTACGGCGCAGCCTACAAGTACATCACAAGCGTGGTGTGCGGCAGCATCAACAACACAAGCGACTGGTCGAAGTACTCCGACTTCAGAGACAAATCCACCGACCTCGCACCCGGACAGACTGTACAGCTTGAAGTGAAGGGACGCGCACAGAAGGGCGACTACATCAAGGTATGGATCGACTGGAACAACGACGGTT
>ERZ857629.1215-NODE-1215-length-29556-cov-26.203925_pt1 | contig 29556 bp, 19 predicted proteins | sample MGYA00519700_ERZ857629 | MGnify/ENA primary metagenome ERZ857629 (study PRJEB31778, sample SAMEA3449351) | human gut metagenome | biome: human gut; feature: human-associated habitat; material: faeces | place: United Kingdom | collected 2010/2012 ...
GGAATACAGCATAATAAATGATGGCAATGACAGCACCTGAGAGGTAGAACAGGGGCGGGAAAGCCGGGTTCTTTGTATAGTGTACCGGATAGAGTGCGAGCGTCATTACAAAAAGGAAAAAGGCGATAGGAATCAGCGCGAGGATTCCCCAGCCCTGGGTATTGCCCCCGGTTATATCAAGGAAGGCCTTTCTCAGAACAAAAAATTCAAAAGCAATCGCAGCAAGATAGACAGACAGCAGAAGTATGGCATTTGACAGCAGCGTGCCTTTAAACAGTGTGTTGAGCAATGTCACACTGATCAGAAGATAGAGTGAGAGCAAAAGCTGTGACAGGCATTTGAAAACATGCCTTGAAACGGAAGTGTCTGCGGCCAGATAGGTTATGACCACGCCCGGCAGAGAAATCGTAAGGATTACGCTTCTGAGAAAGGACAGAAATCCCACAAAATGCATGAAAAAAAAGGTAAACGCAATGGCATAAACAGCATATCCGCCTAACAACAGCATATTTTTCTTACGGTTTCTTTTCATCGGAGAAGTGGCAACTACCATGCCCAATGTACCAAATATAGCGACAAAGATACGGTAGAGCTGGTAAGCCGTATTGTTATCAAAAATCATAGGATTCCTCCATTTTGAGCATGATCATAATGTAACGATAACCTTAAACCAGCCGTTTTCAGCCGTAAAGGAGTAAAAGGCATCATATTTCTCGCAGAAAGCCACGATGGAACGGACGTGGGCTTCCATGCCCCCTTCCGGTAATCGTGGAAGCCCATTTCTGCCAAAGGTTATCCTGTCCGGCTGAGGATTTTTAATCTCAAACATCAGTTTAGGTTTCCCAATGCAATGAAATATAATTTTCCGTTTCTCCTCTGGTAACTTTTCACAGCATTCTATGGCATTTCCAAGGGCATTAGCAAAGCAGATGGCAAGTCCTGCAGAGTTAACCGGAAGAACCTCCGGGATTGTGACAGAGGTCTGAAGCAGAATGCCGGATTCCTCTGCGGATTTAAGATAAGAATAAAGTGTTGTATCCAAAAGGGCATCTGTGCAGTAATGAAAGGCTTCAGGCATATCCGGCTTCTGGCGGGCGATGCCGGTAAAGTCAAGGATTGCCTGCATATCTCCGCTCTCAGCAAGAGATGCGATGGTAGAGCGTATATGACGGGTGTCGTGCCGGATGATTTTTGTCTGCTCTGCAAGCTTTTCCATGTCGGCAGCCTCTCTCTGTATATTTTGTACCTGCAGTTCAAGAATCTTCCTGTTATGCTCGATTTCCTGCCTGTGATACTGCAGGGAAAGAAATACGCCGATTGCAGTGTAAAGAATGACAATGACCACACCCAGCAGGTAGATCATCACCACACTTGTAGGGCGTTTACTATAATGCTCCGGATAAAAAGCAAGTGCTACGGCAAGGATAATCAACGCACAGGGAATCAGGGAAAGGATACCCCAGCCCTTCTTGATCTCTGTAATGAAATCCAGATAGATACGGCGCATGAAATGAAAATCAAACAGAATGATAAGCAGATAGGCGAGCAGGCGCATCAGGATATCGGAAAGCTCCGTTCCGTGCAGCGCAGTATTTAGGAGTGTGATGGTACCTGCAATGTATAAAGAAACCAGTATGTGTGTTGCACGGATGAATACCAGACGGGGAAATGGCTCATCCGATATATTATGCAGCAGAAGTATGGCAGGGCAGGATATGGTCAGGATAAATACCCGCAGCAAATGCTGGTAGCTGAAAAAATAGATGATTGCATAGGATGAAAGTATGACATAAAGGAAGTAGGAAGCAAAAATGATGATACTTATGGGCTTCTCCTTCACACAGCGGAACTTCGTGGTGGAGCCCATCATGCCTAAGGTACCTGTGAAGGTAATCATAACTTTTAAGATCAAAAAAATAATATTATCCTCAAAAAGCATGGTATCTGCCTCCGTTCAGCCAAAAGTCCGCCCACTCCTTCTTAACTGTCTCGTACATGCGGCGTGGAACCGGAACGCGGAGATTCCCGGTCAGCAGCAGGTCTGACTTGGTAACCTCTGTGACATGGAATAAATTGACGACAAAGGAGGAACCTACCAGAAGCATTCTTTTGTGTGCCAGCAGCCCGGTCACAGCATTCTGGAAGGAACCGTTAAAGCTGGTGCTGTGTATCACGGTATTATTTGTCAGATGGTAATCGATATGTTTATCTATGCGTTCTGCATACCGTATGTCTGCAATAGGGATCATACGGATGCTGTCCGATGTCTTAATGGCAATAGTCGCCTGCATGATCTGTGAAAAAGAGCGGTAAGCCTTATCTAGGCTTTGGAAAAACAGCTCGCTCCTGACAGGCTTTAACAGGTAATCAAAGGCATCTACCCGGTAAGAATCCAGCGCAAAGTCCGGGGAGGTGGTGAGGTAGAGCAGGAATCCCCTATCATCACGCATTCTCAGAGCAGCGCCAAGCTCGATGCCATTCATTTCCGGCATAATACAGTCCAGAATATAGAGGTCAAAGCCACCGTGTTCATCTACATGGTTTATCAGCTCTTTTCCGGATGTAAAAGAAGATAGGGAAAGGGTTCGGTCAGAATGGATCTGTTTATATTGCCGGATAAGCTCCATGGTTCTTTCATGGCTGGTTATTTCATCATCACATAAAGCAATCTGCAAGGCACAATCCCCCTCCCGTTTTATTCTCAGCATTGTATTGCAATTACCTCTATAGTGTAGCAAAGAAGGTAGAATGAGTCAACGAAACAGGGGGTGACCAAATCCGAACAAAAAGCTGCCAAATCCGCAATGATACCCATAACAAAAAGCAATTCCGATATACTTTACCTGAAAACACACGCAAATTTGTGCCTGCGGTTCAAAGTTTGCAGGTTACGGAAAGGCATGGTAATTATGATGAGGATCCATAAGCTTAAGATCAGAGAAAAAGCTGCCCGGGGCACAGCACGGATTCTGATAGCAGCACTGATATTTACAGGTATTGATCTTACCGTGTTTGCAACTGACGGTGAAAGAATAAAAACACAGGAAGTGATCACTGGCTTTGGGGAGCTGGACAAATCGGTCGCAGAGCAGTTATTGCCGGTGGGGGCACAGGAAAGCGAAATCGTCTTTCCGGATACCATTACGGTGACAGTGGACACCAAAAGTGAGGAGGAGTCTGACGGGGATGCAACCCGGGAGACAGAGAATCCCACGAAAGAGAGCACAGAATCTGAAGAAATCCAGGCACCGGAGAAAGGCACAGATACCGGAGAAAGCACAGATTCCGGAGAGGACGCAGACACCGGAGAAAATACAGACTCAGGAGAAAGCACAGGCACCGGAGAAAGTACAGACTCAGGAGAAGGCACAGGAACCGGAGAAAGCACAGATACCGGAGAAGGCACAGATACCGGAGAAGGCACCGGAACCGGGGAAAGCACAGATACCGGAGAAGGCACCGGAACCGGGGAAAGCACAGATTCAGGAGAAGGCACAGGAACCGGGGAAAGTATAGATTCCGGAGAAAGCACAGGAACGGAAGAAGGTACCGGAGCGGAAGAAGACGGGGCAACGGAAGTATACACAATAGTGGAAGAACAACCTGTAGCGAAAGCATCTGCGGCAGAGGCAGTCAGTCCGGCACCGGTAGAAACGATTCCTCCGGTAAAAAGCACGCGGGAGACTTCCATTCATGTGACATGGGAAAACAACACAGCGGACAGCTTTGACTCTTCCGCATTGGGAAATCATTATGTATATACGCCGGTTATCCCGGAAGAATACAGGGTAGCGGATGGTGTCAGCCTTCCGCAGATCAGTGTGACAATTGCAGCCATAGGAGGACAGGTTCCTGCAGAACTGCTTGCATTGTTAGAGAAGCTGCCGGATCCCCTTACCTATCTCTCCACAGGGGTAGAAAATAAGGAGATCATTGATCCGGAGCAGCTTGCCGAGGCGAGGGAGCAGCTGGATGCATGGCTTGCAGAAAAGAAAGAAACACTTTCCGGGGAAGAGGAGGAACGTCTGGCAGAGCTTATCCAACGCCTGGAGGGCTTGGAGCATATACGTGATACGGAGACGGACTGCATGGACCTGGAATGTCCCTATCACTATCCGGAGATGATACAGCAGCGCATGGCGGAGGATGAGCTGCCGGAGCTTCTGACACTGGAGGATCTGGTGGAGGACTATGGCGTGGAGCCGCCGGAAGAGAATGTCATGCCTGTTGCTGCCTGGGGTACAGACCAGCCCCGGCGGGCTCCTGCCAAGGCACCGGCTCTTACACCACATCCACAGACCCTGATGGTTACGACTGATAACGAGAACAACAGCCATACGGGGAAGGCAGATGGCGACATTGATGTGAGCATGGGTTCTTCAGACAAAAAACATCCCATTGAGCTGGCTTTTACACTGGATGAGCTTCCGACCCAGAGTGCCTATCTTGCGGTGAAGGCCTATGATGTGGATGAGGATTACGGTGAGACAGATTACGTGTACCTCAATGATGACATCTATCTGCCGATGAATCAGACAAATAAATTTAAGAAAAACTATAATAACGAGACGCTCGGTTATCTGTCGGGCACGAACAATACGTGGAATACGACGGTATTGGAGATCCCCCTTGAAAAATTAAAAAAGGGAAAAAATGTCATATCTGTAACGGTAGCACCGTCGACCTGGATTGTAAGAATAGACTGGATGCAGCTTGTGCTGGACGGTGGTGCAGCAGATTCAAACATTGAAAAATTTTCCCTGGAGCTTCAGGACACATCCACAAAAGGTAAAACGGTTACCGTACAGTCTCTTGTGACAATCCGGCAGAAAGGAAAGAAAGAATATGCGACGGAGTATACACTGACACAGACAGAGACAGGCAATGCGCTGGATGCCTGCTTTGGCAAGGCACAGTCACAGGAGCAGATTGCTTTGAGCATGCCATTGGACTCGCCAAGCGGTGTATACAAAATTACCGGAATTCTCAAGGATCCGGATACAGAAGCAATCAAGGCAACAGACAGCTTCAGCTTTTATTTTAATCAGGGCGTGGGTCTTGGCCCGAAGGTCAGCCATACGCTGTCGCCGGATACACTCACCAATCGTGATGTGACGATAACGGTAAAGGCTGAGGATATGCTGAAGCTGGGAATCACGGATGTAAAGGTTGCAGCTGGCGCAACGAAGACAGCGACAGTAAACAATAAATACACCTTTACGATAACCTATAAGTTAAAAGGCAGTGATAAGTCCCTCTCTTATCCGGTATGGGTGGACAATATCGACAAGACGGCACCGGTAATCACCTATACGCCGGTCACAGTGGTGGAGGAAGAGAAGCAGGAGACGGTGGAGAAACTGTTTGGTGAGGCACTCTCTGTATCGGATAACCACAGGCTTGCCGATAAGCCTTTGACTTACACCATACAGAATAATTTCGCAGCTCTTCCCGGGAAAAAGACAATCCGGGTAACGGCATCCGATGCCGCAGGAAATACGACCACTCAGAATTGTGTAATCACGGTGACTGCAAAGCCATTGGAACTCAAGCTTGGTGTACTTACCGCAGCGGCGGGAAGCAAGGACAGCTTCGATCTGAAAGCGGTTCTGGCACATACCGGTGGGGATACGATCAAGGAAACCGGCTTTGTATGGGGCGTGATGCCTGCTCCAACGGTGGACCTTCGTAACGGGAGTGTCAAAACTGCTTCGGTCATTACAACAAAAAATGGAAATCTGACCGCAAAAGCCACAGGACTGAAAGCCGGCGTGGAATACTATGCGCGGGCATATGCGAAGGTTACATCTGACGGCAAAGAGAAGGTGTATTACAGCGAAGCGGGAAAATTCGGCTTCGGGATTCCACAGTATGGTACATTCTCCGTGAGCAGTGTATCAGGCAGTGGCGGCAAAGCAACCTTTACAATCACAAGAAGTCATGGAACGGATAAAGCACAGACAGTATATTGCCGCACGGTAAACGGATCGGCGGTGGGCGGCACGCATTTTACCCATATACAACCGAGTCCTGTCTACTTTAAGGAGGGGGAAACGTTAAAGACCGTGACAGTGACGGAGCTTGGCGTGACAAATGCTTATCAGAACAAAGCGGGAACAAAGTATTCCAATGCCGACAGAACCTATTCGCTGGAGATCTACCGTGTGACGGGTGGCGGAACGATTGACCAGGCACGCCGCTCGATGACTCGGACAATGGCGAAAGACAGCAGCTATACCGTGGACCGATCGGTTTACATAACAGAAAAAACAATCACGCATGTTGATGAGACATCCGGAACAAAGGGAAAAAAGATTGCGGATACAACAAGAAATCAGGGTGGAAAAGTAACCAATGTGAGCTTTCTTAAAAACCGCGACAATGCAACAAACTATCATACCAGCAGTTCTTTTTCTGACTATTATACGGATGCGCGGCAGCGGGAGTATCTAAGGTCCACAGCCGGCGGATGGTACTACCGGTATGTGCTGAAGGCATATGAATTCGAGGACGGCTATGAACACGCCTATATGGGAACCGAACCATTAGAAGATAGAAATTATGATACAGAGAATAAAAAAGAGGATACAGCTGTCGCAGGAGTAAAGGGGCAGCTCTGGGCATGTAATTTTCTGCAGCCGCAAAAAAAAGCAGTAGGCACCTATTCTTTTCCTGACACCAGAACGAGAGGAGGGGAAGGAGCAGGATTTCCCAAAAACAGCTCCGGTACGGCGCATGGTTACAATGGCAAAACCTGGGTGAAGCTTGGGGTGGAACAGACCTGCTACGCCTATTTTGGTGCGACTGGTGCGGATAGTGATATATGGTACGTGGACGGCCTGCAAAGCTTTGTGATGGTCAATGACGAGAAGGAGCCGGCTCTCCTTGGCGTTGCACCGATGGCAGGAGGCACCTATCTTCCGGGAGATCCGATTACCGTAGCGCTGGTTTTTGACGAGATTGTGGACAGTAAGAATAGCAGCTTAAGCAGCAGCCTTACGATTTCTACCAATGTGGGAACCCTGTCCTATGCCGGTGGTGCAGATACGAATGTGCTTTATTTTACAGGGAAGGTATCCTCCACTGTCAGCTTAGATCGTGCGGACGCACTGAGGGTTAACAGCATCAGCAGTATTGGCAGTATTAAGGACATGTGCCATCTATCCGGTACGAGCCAGACCTTTTCGGGCGGCAATACCAATATCAAGGTGGATGCCACGAAACCGGGACTGACCGTGAAGGCGGATACCAGTGGCAGTCTGCCTCGTCACAAGGCAACAATCACAGCCACAGGAGCAGCCTCCCTCCAGTATGTATGGACGAAGGATACTACACTGCCAAGCTATGGCTGGCAGACCGTCACAAGCGGTACGCAGCTCACAGAGAGCAGAGGAACCGCAGGGCAGACACAAAAATGGTATCTGCATGTGCTTGCGACTGCAGCATCGGGAGCATCGACCCATCAGTATCAGGAATTTACCTTTATGAATCCTGCGATCACGGATGTGTCGGTGAGGGCTGGCGGCGCGACATCTTCAGCGGACGTAGCCGATGTGTGGAAGTCCGGTAAATATATCGTGGTGCAGTATGCGGGCGCCCAGAGTACAGGGACAACGCTTACCTTTGACGGACCAAAGAAAGTAGAGCAAGGTGTTACATCCTCCAGTGGCTCAGCCAATTTGTATGTCACGGAAAATGGAAGCTATACCGTCACGATGACGGATTCCTATGGAAATGTGATATCCAGAACCATTGAGGTTAAAAAAATAGATCGTAAAAAACCGACCGTGACCCTTCGCAGCGGCAGCAGTACCGGAGCGGACACGGTATACAATGAGCTGACCATTGCGGTACTGCCGGAGGATACCGGTGGCAGCGGTGTGGCAAAGGTGGAGTATGCATGGACAAATACGGCAGGGACACCTTCTGCATGGACGCCACTGTCTGCGGCTGCAGATGGCAGTTATCAGGCACAATATACCGCAGCAGAGACGTCAAAGACTGCAAAGTACCTGCATGTAAGGGTGACAGATGGAGCTGGAAATGTATCGGAAACCGTGAAGTCGGGACCTTATCAAGTCATAAAGAAGGCAACGGCAGCAGCCCTTCCTTCCATTACGGTAACGGGAAATCCGTCTTCGTGGACAAAAAGTGCCACACTTACATGGAAAGCGGCACAGGGAAGCGGCACAGGTGCAGGAGCACTTGCGTTTGTCTATACACCGAATGGTACAGTGACTGAGAATATGACCGGCGGAAGCTGTACTGTGACGAAAAACGGTGTCTATGAATTTATGGTAATGGATAAATTCGGGAACTCTGAGGCAGCAGAGGTGCTTGTGACCAAAATCGACAATGAGGCACCGAAACTGGATTCTCTTACAACTGCCGGTGGCAAGCCGGGAACAATAGGGCTGCTGGGTGTTACAGATGACCATACGGCTGTTTATGATCAGAAGGGAAACATTACAGGATATCGTGGCAGCGGCATCCGTACCAGAGAGTACAAGATGCAGGGAGAGAGCACCTGGACAGCCTTCACCGGAGACAGCTTTAGCGTAGCGAAAAACGGAAACTATGTGGTAAGGCTTACGGATAATGCGGGAAATGTCAGTGAAGAATACCGTGTGGAAATGACAGGTATGGATGTGACAGCGCCAACAGTTGGCTGTAGAGTCAATGGAACGTGCAATGGAACAAGTGGATGGTATCTGGATTCCAATGTTTCGGTAAAGCTTACCTTTGCGGATAAGGCAGGGGCTGAGGGAGGCACACCCAGCGGTGTTCAGAGTGCAGCGTATCAATGGGTGACAGATACTTCTAAAAAACCGACAACAGGAATGGTCAACCTTGACGCAGCCGCGGTTGCAGCGGGTGAGTATACGATTTCCTTGTCAGACTATTATGGAACCTGTTATTTATATTATAAGGTGACAGACCGGAAAGGAAATGTAAGGGATGGTTTTTCCGAGCAGATAAAAAAGGATGATGTCCATCGTCTGGAATTTACCGGACCAAACAAGGCACAGCCCTTGTCCGCAGGACTGCCGATGAATGTTTCTCTCACCTATGGACCATCAGGAGGAAAGCTTACCGGAACGGCACAGACGGAGGTACTGGCAGAGCTATCGGCCTATCAGGGAATCTACCGTTTCTCAGAGCTGAAAAAGACACAACCGGTCTATACGGTAAAAAGCACCGGCACAAAGCAGATTCAATATTATAAGAATGCATACAGTGACAGCACCGCCTGTGAGCAAAAGACCTTTTATGTCAGACAGATCACCTTTGACAGTCAGGGTGGAAGCAGCGTGGAGTCTCAGCTTATATGGACGACCTACAATGGTCTTATTCCGGAGCCGGCTGTGCAGTGTGCGGTCACGGAGCCGCAGGAACCTGTCCGTGAGGGCTACACCTTCGGAGGCTGGTATAGGGATGCGGAATGTACAGATAGCCGGAAATTTGATTTTGGTACCCAGTCGCAGGTTATGACGGACACAACGCTTTTTGCAAAGTGGATACCGAATGCCTATCGTGTGTATTATAATCTGTCCCTGCCGGATGGCAGCGTTTATGAGCCGGAAGACATGTATAAAACCTATGTCTATGGACAGGAGCTGGTTATGCCGGTTCCATCACAGGAAGGATATGTGTTCTGTGGATGGTATGACAATGCCGGTTATACAGGAACAGCCTATACAAAGATTGGGGCAGCGGAATATGGAGACAAAACCTGCTATGGTTATTTTAAGGATGTACAAAAGCCAAAGCTTGCTGCGTCAGTAGAGAGTAATGTCAGCCCGAATACAAAGGGCTGGTATAATACGGATCAGATCCGCATGGTTTTATCTTATTCCGATAACAAGGGAGTTACAGGCCTGTATGGTAAGGTGGATGATGGCGGATATGAAGAAATCCCCGGTGTTATTACAGAAGGGGGAACAACCGTAACAAAGGAGTATGCCTGTGTTGAGGGAACCCACACCTACACCTTCAAGGCAGTGGATGCAGCAGGAAATGAAACAGTGACAGATGCGCTGACCGTAAAGCTTGATACGATAAAGCCGGTGATGGGTGATGCAGCCTTCAATGAAGGATATAAAAATCTCTGGAACTGGCTGATCCGGAAGGACAGTCTTGAAATTACGGTTCCTGTCGAAGAGATGGGAAGTGGAATAGAGAGTGTGGAGTATAAACTAATACCGGAAGATAGCAGTACAGCAGGCCAGCCATCGGTAAAAAAGGCTTCCGTGGAGAATCGTGCCGGTTATAAGGCAGTGATCTATATCAACCCTGATTTTAAGGGAAAGATTATGATCACGGCAAGGGATCATGCAGGAAATGTGTCGGATACGAAGATGATAGGCACGGATGGCAGCGGCATCCATGGTATTATCGTGGAGGATCATGCACCGGAGATTACATTTTCGGTCAATGGCAGTGAAAGCCCGGCAGAAGAATATGAGAAAGCGCCGACAGTCATCGTGACGGTAAAGGATGACGAGAATAATGTTATTTCCGCAGGACTGGCTTCAGTAGCTTATCAGATTGGAAACAGTGCAGAGTGTGTATTACAGGAGGATTTTACCACAAGCATTAGAACAGAAGTCAAATTCAGTATACCAGAAGAGAAGCTTCCGGCAGCCGGTGCGGACATTACCGTGAAAGCCGTGGATAATGCCGAAAACCGGGCAGAAAAGAAAATCACGGTAAGGATACATACTCACAGTGCGGTTCTGGTGCAGGCTGTAGAGCCAACGTGTCTTGCAAAGGGAAACAAAGCCTATTATGTCTGTGCTTGTGGAAGATGGTATGCAGACAGCAGCTGTATGACAGAAATCACATCGCAGGATGTGGTACTGCCGGCAAAAGGACATACAGAAACCATAGATCCGGCAAAAGAAGCTACCTGTATGCAGACAGGACGAACACAAGGCAGTCATTGTAGTGTCTGTGGAGTGGTGATCAAGGCGCAGACGGTGACACCGGCGTTGGGACATCATTATAGTGGGGATTACGCATACGATGCAGACGGACATTGGAGAGTATGCAGCCGATGTGCTGCATTGGAAGAAAAGCATAGCCATGTATATGACGATGATAAGGATACCACCTGTAATGACTGTGGCTTTGAACGGACGATAAAGAAGCCGGAACCGGAGAGCAAACCGGAGAATCAGCCGGGAAGCAAACCGGAAAATAAACCGGAAAATAAACCGGAAGGCAAACCGGAAAATAAACCGGAAGGCAAACCGGGAAGCAAACCGGAAAATCAGCCGGAAAGCAAACCGGAGAATCAGCCGGAAAATCAGCCGGAGAACCAGCCGGAAAGCAAACCGGAGAATCAATCGGAAAATCAGCCGGAGAACCAGCCGGAAAGCAAACCGGAGAACCAGCCGGAAAACCAGACGGAGAATAAACCGGAGAACCAGACGGAAACTAAACCGGCGGACAGCCCGGATATATCCGGACAGCCGGACATAGGGGATGCTTTAAACGGATCGGAGATAACAGCCGGTGACAGGGGGGACGTATCGGATGAAGCTGTACCAACGGGAAATGTGCAAGGTATGGCAGACACAAGTACGGCCCTGGAACTTGGAAATGGCACAGTCACGGTAACGGTTGTCTGTGAGGAACAGGAGTATACGGCAGGAGTATCAGATACTGCTGCCGTGGTGAGAGCAGTGCTGACTCCGGCGCAGCTCCAAAGTGTAGCTGCGGGAGAAAACATGGAAATCCGGGTAGAGGTGAAGGATATTTCCGGCAATGTGCCAAAGAAGGATCAGAGTGCAATCGAGAACGGTATAAAAGAGTACCGTAAGGAAATCCCTGATCTGACACTTGGAAGCCACATTGATATCTCTTTGTTCATGAAAATAGGAGAAGCGGACTGGAACGCTGTTACAGGTACAGTAGAACCGATTGAGGTAGTGATTGGTATTCCGCTGAAGCTGCAAAGCACTGACAGAGAGTTTTTCATTATCCGCTCCCACGAAGGGGAATATACCCTTTTAACGGATATGGATGATGCACCGGATACGGTAACGATTCATACAGACAGATTCTCTACTTATGCAATTGCGTACAGGCAGGTGAGCCAGACACCGCAAGCCGGTAAATGCAGCTTATGCCATATTTGTCCCACCTTCCTTGGCATCTGTTATTTTGTATGGCTGATACTTATCATGGCAGTGGCCTTGATTGTCTGGAGAGTGGTACGAAGAAACAGAAACGTGGGAGAAAAACAGAAGCCGTAATAGAAAATGGATTATGGCAGCATACATTGTATGTGAGTGCTACAGTAAAGCAGGAAATGAGGGACTTTACTGTAGCACTTTTCATAAATAAAATCTCTATGCGGAATCTTTATCATTTATAAAAAATTCAGTTGTTCTTCCATGGAACACCATATTATAATAGGCACATGGTTAAACGCCTTTTTATAAAAGATAAAGGGGATGCACCCTGGAGAGGAAACACAGTATGAAAATTACAAATGACATCAAATATGTAGGAGTCAACGACCACCAGGTGGATTTGTTTGAGGGGCAGTATGTTGTGCCCAATGGCATGGCATACAATTCTTATGTCGTCCTGGATGAAAAAATTGCGGTCATGGACACCGTAGAGATCCATTTTACAAGAGAATGGCTCGCCAACGTGGAAACCGCACTGGATGGCAGAACACCCGACTATCTGATCGTACAGCATATGGAGCCTGACCATTCCGCCAACATTCAGAACTTTATGAAAAAGTACCCGGATACCACCATCGTGGGCAATGCCAAAACCTTTGCCATGATGGATCAGTTTTTTACCTTGGACAGCCAGGTAAAACGCCTCACCGTCCAGGACAAAGGCACTCTTTCCCTGGGTAGGCATGAGCTTACCTTCCTGTTTGCCCCCATGGTACACTGGCCGGAAGTCATGGTAACCTACGACAGCACCGACAAGGTTCTCTTTTCCGCAGACGGATTTGGTAAGTTCGGTGCCCTGGATGTGGAAGAAGACTGGGACGATGAGGCACGCCGCTACTATATCGGCATTGTGGGCAAATACGGCATGCAGGTACAAAAACTCTTAAAAGAGGCGTCTGCCCTGGATATTCAGATCATCTGTCCTCTCCACGGTCCCGTTCTCACAGAAAACCTCGGTCATTATCTGGAGAAATACGACATCTGGTCCTCCTACAGACCGGAGGAAAAAGGTGTCCTCATTGCCTATGCCTCCGTGTATGGTAATACGAAAAGGGCAGCAGAGCTGCTGGCTGAAAAACTGAAAGCAAAGGGCTTTCCCAATGTGATACTGGCAGACCTGGCGAGAACCGATATGGCAAAGTGCGTGGAAGATGCCTTCCGCTACAGTCAGCTGGTTCTGGCGACCCTTACCTATAATGCCGATGTATTCCCCTGTATGAAGACCTTTATCAATCAGCTGACGGAGCGCAGCTACCAGAATCGTACCGTTGGCTTTATGGAAAATGGTGCCTGGGCGCCTACGGCAAAGAAAGTGATGCAGACCATGCTGGAAAAGAGCAAAAACCTCACTTATCTGGAAAACAATGTCACTATCAGATCCGCCGTCCATGAGGACACCGAGACAGTGATTGAGGCGATGGCAGAGGAAATCTGCAATCCATAAAGAAGGTTAAAACGAAGGAGAACCCATGCGCGAACTGACCAATCTGTTACTACTGTTTTTTATCTACTCCTTCACCGGCTGGGTGCTGGAAACCATCGTTGGAACCGTCAAGCACAAGGTATTTACCAATAAAGGTCTGGTGACCGGCCCTTTTTGCGTGATTTATGGTATCGGTGCAGTGGTGATTTCTGCCACACTGAATGAACTTACCGGGTTCTGGCTCTTTGTGTTTGCCATGACCTATGCCACCATCATCGAGTGGGTGGCAGGACACCTCATTGAGAAATTTTTCGGAGAACGTTGGTGGGATTATTCCGGGATAAAAGGAAACCTGGACGGTTATATCTGTCTCCCAGCCTCTGCCTTGTGGGGCGCCCTGGGCTACATCGTCGTGCGCTGGGGCAACCATCTACTGATCACGATTGGAAACCTTATTCCAGGACTGTTGAAAACCATTCTGGTATTAGTTCTTTTGGGATTGATGGCATTGGATATCATCGCCTCTGCCATTTTGTTATGGGGACGGAGCAAACAGGCGGCAAACTGGGAAAAAACCAACCAGCAGTTTGATGACGTCAGCCGGAGTCTGCGAACCTGGATTGCAGCCAAAACCGAGAAACGTATCCACAAAGCCTACCCCAAGGCACATAAAGTGGAGGCTGCGGAGAAAAACAAGGATGTTTTTGCCTACGGATGCAGCTTTTACAAGATTATCTGGCTTTTTTTCATTGGTGCCTTTCTGGGAGATATTACAGAGACCATTTTCTGCCGTATCACTGCCGGCGTGTGGATGAGCCGTAGCAGTGTGGTCTGGGGACCCTTCAGTATTGTCTGGGGACTGGGCGTGGCACTGGTAACCCTGCTCCTCTACAAATACCGGAACAGCGACCGCTTTTTCCTCTTTGCAATCGGAACCCTCCTGGGTGGCGTTTATGAGTACTTTTGCAGCGTCTTTACCGAGATTGTTTTTGGCAAAGTATTCTGGGACTACAGCCGGATTCCCTTTAACATTGGGGGCAGAATCAACCTGTTGTACTGCTTTTTCTGGGGAATCGCCGCGGTGGTCTGGTTTCGTGGAATTTACCCCTTTGTCTCTAAATGGATTGAGAAAATCCCGAAGAAAACCGGAAAAATTGTCACCTGGATTTTTATCGCGTTTATGTGTTGCAATATCGTGATGTCCTGTATGGCTCTGGTGCGTTACGATGAGCGTTCCAGGGATGTCACACAGTACAATTCTTTACAGACCTGGCTGGACACCCATTATGATGATGCCCGTATGGAGCGTATCTATCCCAATGCCAAACAAGTAGATTAGATGATAATAAAAATGGCACCGCAGAAATTACTGCAGTGCCATTTTTTAAAGGCGGCATGAAAAATCAGGAATGCTTAGGGAAGGTAAATACGGTGCATAGATACAATTTTACCATCCGCTACAGTGATTTTGGTTGCGGACTCGCTGAAAATTTCCTCACTGTTTTCCAGATAGGTAATCATATCACCGGCATAATACTCTACACCCTGTTTTTCGGGATCACTGTCATCCGTAAAGATAAATTCCTCGGACACGGGAAGTGTTACTTCACCGATTTCCACATAGTTTTTGCCGATGTCCATCAGAGATTCATAATAAGTGCCGTCCTCATCCACATACAGGTCACAGCCACCTTCTTCTAATCCACCGTTTATGGTGACCAGACCGGTATCACTGACAGAAACGCTTTCCACGGTCATATCGTTACCATCGATAGACAGAACATTGCCCTCTTTGAGCGCATTTACCTGTGCTGCATCAAAGTGTTCATAATCGTATACTGTCACATGAATAGAAAATCTACCGTCCTCCATGGAAGAGTCTGCAGCGGTAAAAGAAACAGAGTAAGTGCCGTCTGCAAGATTATTCACATCAATTTGGGATTCCAGGGGCTCTATCTTAACGGAACCGCTCTGTTCCTCACTGGTTTCAGCAGTAGTTTCTGCACTTTCTTCTGTCGCTGTACTCTCTGTGGCAACAGCACTTTCACTGCTCTCCAGAGCGGTATTGCTGACATTGCTTTCGTTACTGCTTCCGCATGCGGTCAATATCATGGTGGCACACAGTAAAACGCCTACTAATTTTTTCTTCATAACATAAATCCTCCTTTTTATTACCTTTTCATCCAGGAGACGATGGGAATCGTCCGGATTCAATGTCAGAATATATACCAGGTCGCATGAAAAGTCAAATAGATAAAATTTTCCATTCGTGCTAAAATGGGTCAAAAGAAAGAAAATGAGGTTCCCCTATGTTTGACCGTCAATCCCTTCACATTGCCGGCCTATGTTCTTTCCAGCATCATTCCCATGGCGGGATTGCTTTTGGATTTGTCTTTACTGATCCAATATCGAAAAAATATCAGTGGAGATATTTTTGTGTCCATGCTGTCCTATATAGCACTTCCTGTTCTGGCAATGGTGGCACAGATTTTTTACTATGGATTTTCCTTGATTAACCTTTCGATCTGTATTGCCATGATTCTTATGTTTGTGGTGTCTATGGTAGAACAAAACCGCAATCTGGCATACAAGGAAAAGGATGACGGAGTAGGATTTAATCCCAAGGAAAAGAGAGACGATGGAGAAAAGCATGTGGGACTGATCAATGTATCCAACCGTCTGGAAAGTATGTGCCATGGAAAACTGGAATACAGGAGTCGTGTGGGAGCGGGAACCATTGGTTTTGTCAGCAGAGAGGGAAAGGGATCAGTATTTTCCGTAACACTTCCCCTTAAAGTAGATCTGGATTACAAATCGGAAGAAAATACGGAGGAGATTCCGGATCGTATTGACGGAATTCACATTTTGATGGCGGAAGACAATGAGTGAAATCGGGAAATTGCAGCAAAGATATACAAACACATACGAAAATAAACGAAAAGAAATTAAAAACAATGATAACAAACAAAAAGTAATGATTATTTGTTTACTATCGTTGTCTTTTTCTTACTTTTTATTATTTTAAGAAGATTTTCGTTAGTTTTTCTTTGGTTTTCGTGTATTTCTGGTAACGAATGGGAAGATCCAACCAGGTCTTCTTATCCACCATACTGCGGTAATGGGAGAAGGTCTCAAACCCGGCTTTTCCGTGATAGCCTCCCATTCCGCTCTCTCCCACTCCGCCGAAGGGCATGGCACTGGTGGCAAGATGGATGATGGTGTCATTGATACAACCTCCTCCGAACCGACAGGAGCGCAGCACTTTTTTCTGATTGGCGAGGTTTTCACTGAACAGGTAAAGCGCCAGAGGGTGGGGGTGGGCTTCCACGAGGTGGATGGCATCCTCCAGAGAATCATAGGTGAGCACCGGCAGGATGGGGCCAAAGATTTCCTCCCCCATCACGGCATCTTCCCAGGTAACATCCTTTAAAATAGTGGGTGCAATGCGCAAGGATTCTGTATCATATTGTCCACCGCAGACAAGCTTTGAGGAGTCGATGAGTCCAAGAATTCTTTGAAAATGCTTTTCATTGATGATTTTTCCATAGTCTGGGTTTGCCAGGGGATCAGCGCCAAACTGCCGGGTGATTTCTTTTTGCAGAGCCTTCAGCAGCTGATCACGGATACGGCTGTCACAGAGAATATAATCCGGTGCCACACAGGTCTGTCCGCAGTTCAGAAATTTGCCAAACACAATGCGCCGGGCGGCAAGCCCTATTTTCGCAGTGGAATCCACAAGGCAGGGACTCTTCCCGCCTAATTCCAGAGTGACCGGTGTCAGATATTCGGCGGCACTGCGCAGCACTTCTGTGCCAACGGTTTTTCCTCCCGTAAAGAAAATCATATCAAACCGCTGTTGCAGCAGGGCATGGTTTTCTGCCCGCCCGCCGGTTACAACAGCTACATACTCCGGAGCAAAACATTCCTTCAGAAGCTGCTGAAGTACTTCACTGGTACAAGGGGCGTAAGCACTGGGTTTTACCACTGCCGTATTTCCTGCGGCAATGGCATCGATTAAAGGATCCAATGTCAGGAGTACCGGATAATTCCAGGGACTCATGATCAGTACGGTGCCGTAGGGGGAGGGGGAACGGAAGCTTCTGGCAGCAAACTGGGCGATAGGTGTGGAGACACGCACATCCCTTACAAGGCGGCGAAGGTGTTTTTTCATCCAATGAAGCTCGGACAAGGTAAGTCCGATTTCACACATGCTGCTTTCCATGGAACCTTTCCCCAGATCCTGTTTTAGCGCCTCACAAAGTTGCTTTTCATATCGCAGCAATACCTGCTCCAGCCGGGTCAGCTGAGCTAGTCGAAAGGATACTGGCTGTGTGGCACCGGATGCAAAGAAGGCATGCTGTTGATACAATAGATTTTTTAATTCTTGTTCTGTCATGGAAGTTTCCCTTTCCCTATGTGCGGTTCTGGTGATTCATAAATAAAATCAAAAGGTGCTTTTTTACTATGGTAGAAGTCCGGGCGCAGTCTGTCAAGAAGACAATAACCGCATCAAAACAGAAAAGCTGGGAAAGCTGGTAGCAATGAAAGCATAGAAAGGAGCAGGTATGTGGGAGCAGATTTCCCTTTTTCAGGATTTTACGGAGGAGGAGCAGCAGCAACTCCAAAGACTGGGCTGCATGCGCAGGCAGAAATTTGATAAAAATCAGAGAATCTTTCGTATGGGAGATCTTATACAGGAGATGGGAGTGTTGCTAACCGGGAGCATCAACATCGAAAATGTGGATGTTTGGGGGAACAAGAGCATTCTCGGGCATTTTACTGCAGGACAGACCTTCGCAGAAACCTATGCCCTGTGCGGAGAAATGGTCATGGTGGATGTGGTGACGGCAGAAGTTTCCGAGGTTCTTTTTTTGAATATAAAAAGAATGGAAGGAGAAAGAAACAGATCGTCCTCCTGGTATCCAAAGCTGCTGCGTAATCTGCTTCTTATGAGCAGCCAGAAAAATCTGATCTTAACCAATCGCATCTTCAGCATTTCTGCCAAGAGTGTGCGAGGCAGACTTCTTACTTATCTGAATACCCAGGCAGTGAAATCCGGAAGTACCTGTTTTTCCATTCCTTTTACCAGACAGCAGATGGCGGATTATCTCAATCTCGACCGCAGCGCTTTATCAAAGGAATTGTGTCGTATGCGGGATGAAGGACTGCTGGATTTTCACAAAAATCAATTTGTTTTATTTGAAAAAAATTAAAATTTTTTAGACGGTGGTTATAACCACCGTCTTTCCTTTCCCTATGCCCTATAGTTGTCCGTGAAGTCAAACAAACACAACAACAGAAAGGCAGGAAAAACCATGTTTTGTTATCAATGTCAGGAAACAGCAGGATGTACCGGATGCACACAGATGGGGGTATGCGGGAAAAGTCCCAGAGTAGCGGGAATGCAGGATCTGCTGGTTTACACTACCAGAGGAATTTGTGCAGTGACCACTGCATTGCGGGCACAGGGGAGTACAATTCCCAGGGAAATCAATCATGCGGTAACAGAAAATCTTTTTACCACGATTACCAATGCCAATTTTGATGAGGAAGTGATTGTGGCGCGTATTCGGGAAACTCTCCGGATGAAACAGGAGCTTCTCTCCGGTTTAAAAGAAACAGCTTCTCTGCCGGAGGCTGCAAAATGGAACGGTAAGGAAGAGGAGTACGAGGCAAAAGCGATTACGGTAGGAGTTCTGGCCACCGAGGATGAAGATATTCGCTCTTTGCGGGAACTTCTCACTTACGGGCTAAAGGGTCTTTCTGCCTATTCCAGGCATGCCAATGTACTCTTGCAGGAAAATGAGGAAGTAGATGCCTTTTTACAGCGGGCATTGGCGGCAACGTTGGACGATACCCTTACGGTAGAGGATCTGGTAGAACTTACCATGGAAACCGGAAAATACGGAGTAGAGGGCATGGCGCTGTTAGATAAAGCAAATACCCAGGCTTATGGAAATCCGGAAGTGACCAGAGTGAACATCGGTGTAGGCAGCCGCCCCGGTATCCTGGTTTCCGGTCATGATCTCCGGGATCTGGAAATGCTTTTGGAGCAGACCCGGGGAACCGGTGTGGATGTGTATACCCACTCTGAAATGCTGCCGGCTCATTATTACCCGGCTTTCAAAAAATATGATCACTTTGTGGGAAATTACGGAAACGCATGGTGGAAGCAGAAGGAGGAATTTGAATCTTTCCATGGTCCCATTCTCATGACCACCAACTGTATTGTGCCGCCCAAGGACAGTTACAAAGACCGGCTTTACACCACAGGTGCTGCCGGTTATCCGGGCTGTAAGCATATTGAGGGAGAAATCGGAGAATACAAAGATTTCTCGGAAATTATCAACCAGGCAAAACAGTGCCAGCCTCCTCAGGAAATTGAAACCGGGGAAATCGTGGGAGGCTTTGCCCACAATCAGGTACTGGCACTGGCAGACCAGATCGTAGAAGCGGTGAAAAGCGGAGCCATCCGGCAGTTTGTGGTGATGGCGGGCTGTGACGGCCGGGCGAAAAGCCGGAACTACTATACCGATTTTGCCAAAGCCTTGCCCGGAGACACCGTGATTCTCACCGCAGGCTGTGCCAAGTATAAATACAATAAGTTAAATCTGGGAGACATCAATGGAATACCCAGAGTGCTGGATGCAGGACAGTGTAACGATTCCTATTCCCTGGCAGTGATTGCCCTGAAGCTTAAAGAAGTGTTCGGACTGGAGGATATCAATGAACTGCCCATTGTCTATAATCTTGCCTGGTACGAGCAAAAGGCAGTGATCGTGTTGCTGGCGCTCCTTTACCTGGGAGTAAAAAATATCCACCTGGGGCCTACCCTCCCCGCCTTTTTAAGTCCCAATGTAGCGAAAGTCCTCACGGAGAACTTCGGACTTTCCGGGATGATTCCCATGGAGGATATCTCTTGAGGAGATAGCTGATAATGTGTTAAAATAATTTATAAACGGTTTCCGGGAGGAATGGCAGATATGGTATTAAACAGTTCGGAACTGAAAGAACACATCCAGATTGTCAAGGGAGAAGTGCAGCTTCTCAATTACGAGGAAGCCCTGATCTATGCGAAAGGTCGAGCCTATGAGCGCGAACTGGATCGAATGATGAATCAGGAAAAACTGCCCTTTTCCAAGGCACAGGTATACCCGGAATTTATTCTGGGAAAATGCTTGATTGACGAGGGAACAGTGGATCATCCGAAACAGGTTTATGCAGTCTACTGCCTGACCCCGGAAACCTTGCTTTTAATCACACCCAAAAAAGACGGACCCATCTTATATAAAATCGTGGAAGACACGGAATCGGAGAAGGATTCCAGTCCACAGCTGTTTTTCCTCCGGTTTCTGGAGCAGACACTGCGGGATGACACAGAGTATTTGCAGAAAATCGAAGAAGAATGCTATGATATGGAGGAGGATATTTTTGCGGGAAACTGTAAACAGAATCCTGCTCCTACCATGCTGCAGTACCGGAAACATCTGCTTACCCGCTGCTTTCACTACCAACAGATGGCAGATATGAGCGAAACATTGGAAAAAAATATCAACGAAATGTTCAGCCATAAGGAACTGATGATTCTGGAGGAATTTCACAGCAAGGCGGACCGGCTGGATCAGCATTGCGGAATGCTGCGGGAATATATGGTGCAGATCCGGGAACTTTACCAGCAGCAGATTGATATCCAGCAGAATAATACCATGCGGATTCTCACCATTGTGACGGCAATCTTTTCCCCCTTGACATTGATTGCAGGGTGGTATGGAATGAACTTTGTCAATATGCCGGAGCTGCATAGCCGGTATGGATATGCAACCATTGCAGTGCTGTGCTTTGTGATTATTTTATTGGAAATCCTCTATTTCCGTCATAAAAAATACTGGTAGCCAGTGGTTTACATAAAACAATTAAATGGATTGACCACGAGAAAAGGAGGTTCTTATAATGGGAAAATTTCATAGAGTCTTTGTGATTGTACTGGATTCCCTGGGCGTGGGCGCCATGCCGGATTCCGGGAAATTCGGCGATGTGGGAGTGGATACCTTCGGTCACATTGTAGATACGGTAGGACCGTTGCAGATGCCCAATCTGACCAGGCTGGGCTTTTTACAGATTCATCCCGGAAAAGGCATGGAGGCAGAGTCAGACCCCATCGGGCGTTACATGAAAATGTCCGAGGCGAGCTGCGGCAAGGACACCATGACCGGACACTGGGAGATGATGGGATTGAAGGTGGAAAAGCCTTTCAAAACCTTTACAGAGACCGGTTTCCCGCCGGAACTGATTGCAGAACTGGAGAAACGCTGTGGCAAAAAGGTCATCGGCAACAAGAGCGCCAGCGGCACGGAAATTCTGGAGGAACTGGGAGAGGAAGAACTCCGGGACGATTCCATGATTGTATACACTTCTGCAGATTCTGTTTTGCAGATTTGCGGTAATGAGGAAACCTTTGACTTGCAGAATCTCTATCGATGCTGTGAGATTGCCAGAGAACTGACTATGAAGGACGAGTGGAAGGTGGGCAGAGTCATTGCCCGTCCTTATGTGGGAAAGAAAAAAGGAGAGTTTGTCCGCACCAGCAACCGCCGGGATTATGCCCTGAAACCCTTCGGTGCTACCGCGCTAAACGCTTTGCAGGAGGCAGGACTGGATGTGATTGCTGTGGGCAAAATCCATGATATCTTTGTGGGGGAGGGCATTACCGAAAGCCTGCACTCCCAGTCCTCCGTTAATGGCATGGAGCAGACGGTGGAAATTGCCAAGCGGGATTTCCATGGCTTGTGCTTTACCAATCTGGTGGACTTTGACGCGCTGTGGGGACACCGCCGTAATCCTCAGGGTTACGGCCGGGAGATTGAGAAGTTTGATGTGGGTCTGGGCAATTTCTTGGAAGTGATGCGCCCGGATGACTTGCTGATCATCACCGCAGACCACGGCAATGACCCTACTTATACCGGAACTGACCATACCAGAGAGTATGTGCCTTTCCTGGCGTATTCCCCCGGCATGAAACAGCATGGAGCCCTGCAGGGAAGTGATACCTTTGCGGTGATTGGTGCCACCATCGCCGATAACTTCGGCGTGAAGATGCCGGAGGGAACCATTGGAAGTTCCATTTTGAAAGAGTTAGAGTAAAAGGAGAATTTAGCGTATGCACATGGCAGATGCCCTTGTAAATCCGGCAGTTGCCGGAACCATGTATGCCTGCTCCACCGTGGCGGCAGGATATTCCATTAAGAAACTGAGAGAGGAAGAGGACTTCGACAAAAAAATTCCGGTGATGGGTGTCATGGGAGCCTTTGTATTTGCAGCACAGATGATTAACTTTTCCATTCCCGGAACCGGTTCTTCGGGACATTTGTGCGGCGGCATGATGCTTTCCGCCATTTTAGGACCCTACGCCGGCTTTCTTACCATGATTGGCGTACTGTTGATTCAATGCCTGTTTTTTGCAGACGGAGGACTGCTGGCACTGGGGTGTAATATCTGGAATATGGCGTTTTACGGGTGTTTCATGGGTGCCCTGCTGATCTGGAAACCAATGATGAAACATGGCGTTACCAAGAAGAAGATTACCATTGCCTCTATCGGTGGCTGCATCCTGGCATTGCAGTTAGGTGCATTTTCTGTGACCATTGAAACTTTGCTTTCCGGCGTGACGGAGCTGCCCTTTACCGTGTTTGTGGCAGCTATGCAGCCCATCCATCTGGCGATTGGTCTGGTGGAAGGCGTGATCACCGCAGCGGTGCTGTGTTTCGTCTACGATGCCAGACCGGAGCTGCTCTGGACAGGTGCGCCTGTGGCTGGAACAGAGAAGAAAGCAAAGCTGTCCTACAAGGCACTGGTCTGCGTGCTGGCAGTGGCAGCGGTTCTGATTGGCGGAGGACTGTCCCATCTGGCATCCGGCGACCCGGACGGACTGGAATGGTCTATGGAAAAAGTGGCAGGAACCACGGGACTGGAAGGACAGGGAGACGCCTATGACACGGCAGGCCGCATTGTCTCCTCAACCGCAGTTTTGCCGGACTACGGTTTTTCTGATTCCGATTCCCCTGCGGGAACCGCCGTATCGGGAATCGTAGGCGGCGTGCTGGTCTGCGTGGTATGCGCCGGAGTCTGCTTCGTGATTCGCAGGACGAAAAGAAAAGCATGAGGAAGGACTTAGATATGTCATCAGAAAGTCATGAGAAAAAACAAAGACTGGAGGAGGTTCTGCGTGGACTGGGCAGCGTTGCCGTTGCTTTTTCCGGCGGTGTAGATTCCACCTTTCTTTTGCAGGCTGCCCATGATACATTAGGAGACAAAGCCATTGCTGTTACCGTGGTGGCAGATGCCATGCCCGGACGGGAAATCAGAGAGGCGCAGGAATTCTGCCAAAAAGCAGACATCCGCCAGATTTGCTATACGGTTGACCAGCTGGCAATTCCCGGCTTTTCTGAGAACCCTCAGAACCGCTGCTATATTTGCAAGACTGCGATTTTTACCAAAATCAAGGAGATTGCAAAAGAGGAAGGCATGGCAGCAGTAGCAGAAGGTTCCAACATGGATGACATGAGCGATTACCGTCCCGGCATGGCTGCCATTTCCGAACTGGGCATCAAAAGCCCTCTGCGGGAAGCCGGCCTTTACAAGGCACAGATTCGGGAGCTTTCCAAAGAGATGCAGCTTCCCACCTGGAAAAAACCTTCCTATGCCTGCCTGGCGACCCGTTTTGTATATGGAGAAACCATTACCGGGGAAAAACTGGAACGGGTGGACAAGGCCGAGCAGCTTTTGCTGGATTCGGGCTTTGAGCAGATGCGTGTCCGCGTCCACGGAAATCTGGCAAGAATCGAGGTACTTCCCCAGGACATCAACCGTCTCATGGAGGAAGAAACCCGCGACAAGATTCAGCAGGCATTCAAGGGATACGGCTTTGATTATGTTTCCGTAGATTTGAAAGGTTACCGCACCGGCAGCATGAATGAGACTATTCGGGAAAAATAGTTACTGTTCGCTTGTATCTCGTTCCGATAATGAAAAACATCCTTCAGGATAAGAAAAAACATTTGACAAAAAGTGCAGGTATGCTGTACTATATAATATGTCGCGAAAATAGTATACATTTTTGTGACATATCGAAGCGTGGCTCAGCTTGGTAGAGCGCTGCGTTCGGGACGCAGAGGTCGCAGGTTCAAATCCTGTCGCTTCGACTTTATCAAACGGCAATTCTTTTTACGAGAATTGCCGTTTTTTTCTTGACAAAACTTCACCTGTCGCGTATTCTTGAGCGTGTATCTGAATGCGAATGAGTCGCATTTGCATCAACATATTTTCATAAATACATACGTGACAGAAAGGATTGTTATGTGGAGTTTGATTTGCGAAGTGGCACTGGATGCCTTAATTGACAGTGTGAAGCTGCTGCCCTTTTTATTTATAACGTATCTGGCAATGGAGTACCTGGAACATAAAACCAGTGATAAGTCGAACCAACTCGTGGAGCGTTCCGGAAAGATTGGCCCTCTCTATGGCTCTCTGTTGGGCATTGTCCCCCAGTGTGGTTTTTCCGCAGCGGCCACCAATTTATATGCCGGCAGAGTGATTACCCTGGGCACATTGATTGCTATTTACCTGTCCACCTCGGATGAGATGCTGCCGATTCTGATTTCAGAAAAGGTATCCATTCTTTTAATTTTAAAAATACTGTTTGTGAAGGTTGTAATCGGTATGATTGCCGGTTTTGCCATTGACTTTATCCACCAGAAATTTCTTCGCTTTACCCATATGAAAGACCCGCATCATCTGCCTGATATTCATCATATGTGCGAGCATGAGCATTGCCACTGTGATGAAAAAGGAATTTTTCCTTCTGCCCTGAAACATACCGTGGAGATTTTTGTTTATATTCTGGTTATCAGCTTTCTACTGAATCTGGTGATTGCTTATATTGGCGAAGATACACTTTCTTCTTTTATTTTAAATCGGCCGGTAATCGGTGAACTGGCAGCGGGATTGATCGGACTGATCCCCAATTGTGCCGCTTCTGTGGTGATTACCCAGCTTTACCTGGAAGGACTGCTTTCTGCAGGCCCTATGATGGCAGGACTCCTGGTCAGCGCAGGTGTGGGACTCCTTGTACTCTTTAAAGTCAACGATCACCCAAGGGAAAACCTGAAGATTCTTGGACTTTTATATGCCATAGGTGTGGTTTCGGGATTGCTTATTGAACTGTTTGGGATTACTTTACAAATGAAATAGTGCGAAAGAAACATGGTTACTAAAATGATACATACACATGATAAACTACCGGAAATTCCCATTTTTCCGGAGGATACCGGATTGAAAAAAACAAAACAAAGGGAAGAAGTATTTCAAATCCTGGCACTTGCTGAGGAACCGCTGGGAGCTCAGGAAATATACCAGCACCTGCTCACCCATACCGGAAATAAAAGTGCTTATGCAATTTCCACGGTGTACCGGATTCTGGCTGCCTTTGAGGAGAAAAATCTGGTGAGCAAATCCACTCTTCCCGGCGGAGAAAACGCAGTTTATGAGTTGAATCGCGGACACCGCCATTACGCTCTTTGCCTGGGGTGCCATAAGCTCATTCCACTGGAGCATTGTCCCTTTGAACACCGGATGCTGCCGGATATGAGTAGTTCTGAATTTACCGTGACAGGACATAAACTGGAACTTTACGGCTACTGCAAGGACTGTAAAGCTGCAGGAAAAGACAACAGAAAGGATAACGCGGATGAATGACACGATTGTCACTTTGAAAAAAGGAGAAGGACGTATCATTAAAGCCGGAGGACTCTGGATTTTTGATAATGAGATTGACACCATTACCGGAAGCTTTAAAAACGGAGAGCTTGTGAATGTAAGGGACTTTGACGGCTATCCCATGGGGCGTGGCTATATCAACCAGAACTCCAAAATCCGGATTCGGCTCATGACCCGGCACATTGACCAGCCCATCGATGAAGAATTTCTACGGATGCGGGTACAGAACGCCTGGGACTATCGCAAAACCACGGTGGACACTTCCAGCTGCCGTATTATTTTTGGTGACGCGGATTTTCTCCCTGGTCTGGTGGTGGACAAGTACGAGGATGTATTGGTGGTTCAGTGTCTGGCACTGGGGATGGAGGCTTTTAAGCTGACCATTGTGAACCTTTTAAAAGAAATCCTGAAGGCGGACGACATCCGGATCCGCGGTGTCTATGAGCGCAGTGATGCCAATGAGCGCACCAAGGAAGGACTGACCAAAGTCAAAGGCTTTATCGGTGATGAATTTGATACCAGCGTGGAAATTCAGGAAAACGGCGTCCGCTATCTGGTGGATGTGGTCAATGGTCAGAAAACCGGATTTTTCCTGGATCAGAAATATAACCGCCTTGCCATGCAGCGCATCTGCAAAGGCAAAAAAGTGCTGGACTGCTTTACCCACATGGGTACTTTTGCCCTCAATGCGGGACTGGCAGGGGCATTGGATGTGACAGGACTGGATATCTCCGAGTACGCCATCCAGCAGGCGCAGGAAAATGCGAAGCGTAACCATCTGGAGCAGACGGTACATTTCCGGTGTGCCAACGTGCTGGATGAACTGCCGGAATTGGCACAGGAGGGAGAAAAGTATGATGTTGTGATCCTGGATCCTCCGGCATTTACCAAATCCCGTGAAGCCACAAAGAATGCCATCAAAGGCTATCGTGAGATCAACATGAAGGGATTAAAACTTGTGAAGGACGGCGGCTATCTGGCAACCTGCTCCTGCTCCCACTTCATGACCCAGGAGCTCCTGGCAAAAACTATCCAGGAGGCGGCTCGCTCCGCTCACAAACGGCTCCGCCAGGTGGAGTTCCGCACCCAGTCACCCGACCACCCCATACTCTGGGCGGCAGACGAGAGCTACTATTTGAAGTTTTATATTTTTCAGGTCGTGGATGAGAAATAATCCTAAGAATGCTTATTTTATAGGGGTTCCGGAACAATTAATTCAGATTGGAATATTCATTTGCGCCCTTGTTGGATTGTGCTACACGATTTTCAAGGGAAAACGAAAATAGCCGCCATTACTGCGAATAATGACGGCTGTTGATAAAACAGTTATTTAATATATTCGGGTAAGCCGCTTCTCTGGCTTTCCCTTTTTCTGCGCATAATATAACATATCTTATGAGTTGATGCAAGGAAAAGTGTAAAACGGTTCATAATTTATAACATGTCATGTTTTCAGATGAAATTAGACGAAGTAAAAAATGGAATATCCAATCCTGTCGTTGCCGGGATTAACACAAACAGCAAACAATATAAAGCCACAGTAAAAAAGATGATGTCAGCCGGAAATGGTGCAATGTATGGCAATATCCAGGGAATAAAAAGGTATGAAGCGCCATGGAAGTAATACAATTATGGTCAAATGAATAAATTATGGATATAATATAGGTAGCCATGTAGATTTAAAAATGAAAAAAAAGAGGTGTATCTATGCCAGAATCCGTATTTTGATTGATTTCAAAAGAAGGCTGCTGACGTACAAGCTCAATATGACATGTTGGTAAAATAATAAATATTTCTTAAATTTTAGGAGCATCCTATTTACACAAATAAAATAGTAAGGTATTTTGAAGAGGAAGTATTAAGAATATATGGGAAAGAGGTATATTGATAATGAAGAAGAAATTAATCACGGTTTTAATGGGTTTAATGCTTAGTGCCGGACTGATAGGAGGCTGCGGACAGACAAATAATAGCAGTGAGTCCGTGAAACAGGAAGAAACAGCAGAGGGAAAAGAATTGACAGGAACGATAGATGAGATAAAAGATTTCATGTTTGTTGTTACAGATAAGAATGGCACTTCATATGGCTTTACTTTTGAAGAAAAGCCGGAAGGTCTGGAGAATGTCAGCAACGGTGATACCGTGACTGTAAAATATACAGGAACAGTTTCTGAGGTAGACCCATTTGAGGGAGAGGTAATCTCTGTTGAAAAGACAAAATAATGCGCAGACGGCAATTAAAATATTTGCTGTTATTTTGCTTCCGTCCATGTTGCTGAATGCCTGTATGGGCACTCAGACAGGGCATGGACAAAAGATACCGGCTGCAACATACATGGGAGGCAGCAATACAATTGAAGAGGTATCTAAGGAGCTGAGATCTGCGGGAGCTTCCCATGTAGATATATTTCAGGAATGGGCAGCCGATTTTGCTGATACTGCCGGCAAAAATGCAATGCTTGAAGATACCTGGTCAGATCCGTATAAGCTGAAAGCAGATGTAGGTAAATGCATGGATGGCTGGGAGAAAGAGCATGACTATTCGGATGCTGACTGCAGAATGACAGCCTTTCTTCTGTTGGATGAGGTGCTGTCTGCAGAATCAACGGAAGAAGAGTACGAGGGTACTTATTTAATGTTTGACACAGAAGCGATAGATAATGTAGGAAGATATGAGACCATAAAAGAAGACAGAGATATATTTACTACACTATATGGTGAAAAAAGCGTAACGGATGATAAACACCCGGAAACTGTGTTTTCTGATAGCTGGGACAAGTATGGATTCAGGATAGATAGTGATAACATGTCTCTTCTGAGCATAGTAATATATGATCCTTATTCTGACGTTGTTTTCGTAGGACATGCAGGGGTACTGATAAAGTGCAGTGATCACTATTTATTTGTAGAAAAGATTGCCTTTGAACAACCATATCAGGCAACAAGAGTGAACACTATGGATGAGCTGTTCGAAATCATGTCATTAAGACCGGAATATTTCGGAGAAGCTGCAGAAGCCGGACCGTTTGTTTATAATAATGGAGAATATGTAGGGGTTCTGAGTAGTTACGGAATATTAAAGAAAAATATTTAGCGGGCTGTCAAACTGAACCGCTCCCCGTCAAGTAGACAATTGAAAAAATATAAATTTTTCCTGCCAGC
>ERZ857629.1220-NODE-1220-length-29455-cov-3.289524_pt1 | contig 29455 bp, 20 predicted proteins | sample MGYA00519700_ERZ857629 | MGnify/ENA primary metagenome ERZ857629 (study PRJEB31778, sample SAMEA3449351) | human gut metagenome | biome: human gut; feature: human-associated habitat; material: faeces | place: United Kingdom | collected 2010/2012 ...
CATATCAATACAAACTTGTGTTACCCAAGGAAGTTTTGCTCCTGCCGTATCGAACATTTCCTTAAACGCAGGGAATACGAATGTTAACATGATTAAAACTACTGCAAACGCCAAAACAACTACAAATACTGGGTATGATAACGCAGAAAATACTTTACCTCTTGTATCTGCATCTTTTTTCAAAAGTTCGATAAGACGGGACAAGGTTCTTTCCATTTCCCCGGATTCTTCACCTGCTTTAATCAAGCCGACATATACTGCTCCGAAGATATCACTGAATCTTGATATTGTATCCGAAAAAGTTGCACCTGCGATAATTTGTTGTCTTATCTCTTTTGCAAGCAGTCTAATACGTCTGCTTCCTGCATCTTGCTCCATAAAGATTAACGATTCAATAATCGGTACACCTGCTCTGTTTAATGTTAAAAATGTTGATGTAAAATCCATTTTTTCCTTCAATGTCAATGATTGAAGGGAGTGTGTTACCTTTTTTTGAGCCGTTGATTGCTCTGATGAGCCATCAGTCGTTATTTTTGTAGGCAAAAATCCCAAGTCTTTAACGTTCTGTCTTGCTGCTTTCGGATTTTCAGCCTCAACTTTGCCTTTTACAACTTCACCTTTTTTATTTAAACCAACATAATTATATACAGGCATCTTAGTTTCCTACTCATTTACAGGTCCGAGTACACGGACAAATTCTTCTATTGTCGTCATTCCCGCAATTATGTGGTGAAGACATGCTTGTTGCAATGTTCTCATTCCTGAGCCGACTGCTGCTTCTTCAATTTGAATATCGTGTGCCCCGATTGCTATCAATTTTTTGATTTCTTTTGTAATCTGCATTACTTCGTACAAACCTAATCTGCCTTTGTAACCTTCTTTGTTACATTGTTCGCATCTTCCGGGTTTGTATATCTTCATTTGCATAAATCGTCTTACATCGTCTTCATTTACCATTATAAGACGTGCTTCTTCTTCTGTCGGAGAATATTCAACTTTACAATTATCGCAAAGCCTTCTTACAAGACGTTGTGCAATTACACCTGTCAAGGTTGACGAAATAAGATAATCTTTTGCACCCATTTCAATAAGTCTTGTAACGGTTGCTGCTGCCGAGTTTGTGTGAATTGTACTTAACACAAGGTGGCCTGTTAACGCTGCCGCAATTGCAATTTCTACGGTTTCTACGTCTCTGATTTCACCTACGAGAATGATGTCAGGGTCTTGTCTTAATGCAGCACGCAAGCAAGATGCAAATGTAATCCCCGCTTTCGGGTTTACTTGTGTTTGGTTGATACCTTCGATACGAATTTCGATAGGGTCTTCAATCGTCATAATGTTTACGCTCTCATCATTGAGGTTTCTGACGATTGAATACAATGTTGTTGTTTTACCTGAACCTGTAGGTCCTGCTGCCAAGATAATTCCGTTCGGTGCACTCTTGATTCTGTCAATTCTCGCAATATCTTCGTCGGTTGCACCTACAAGTTTGATTGCCTTATCTACACTTCCGAGTGATTCCGCTGTTGCCAAAATACGGATAACCATTTTTTCTTTCGTGCCGACAGGAATTGAGTTGATACGGAAGTCGTAACTCTTTTCTTGAAATCTGATTGAAAATGTTCCGTCTTGCGGTCTTCTGTGCTCCGCAATGTTCATTTTTGAAATAACTTTTAAACGGGTCAATACCGAACCTTCAATGTTTTCGGGAATTTGTAAAACTTCTCTCAAAACACCGTCAATACGATATCTTACTACGTATTGCTTCAATCTTGGCTCTAAGTGAATATCACTGGCTCTCATTTTGATACCGTCTGTGATAATTTTGTTTACAAATTTAACAACAACCGAATCGTCTTGTTCAAGTTCTTTTTCCGCCTGATCCCAAAGTGATTCTTGCGCTCCACCGAATTGAACCAATTCTTGTTCGATTTTTTTAATGTATTGATTGGTTTCTTTTTTCGACTCACTGTAATATTGTTTAATACATTGTAAAAATTCGTAGTGAGTTATCAACATGACTCTCGGTTTTAATCCCGTTAAGTACACGATATCGTTGATAACTTGGCGGTTTCCCGGGTTTACCATACCGACAATAAGGTTTTTGCCGTCAAATTTGATAGGTAAAACCATGTTTAATTTGACAAAATCGTCAGGTAGTACGGACAAAATTTTGCTGTCGAGTTTTAATTGAGAAGTCGCAACCGCTTCCATTCCCCTTTGTGCAGCAAGTACGTCTTTTAATGTTTCAAGTGAAATGTATTCTTTTTGTACAAGAACAGAACCTATTGGGTTTCCTGTCTTTTTTGATGTTACCAACGCATCGAACAATTGTTCTTCGTTGATTAAGCCCATTTCAATAAGTACTTCGCCGACTTTTTTCTTTGGTGCATCGGTCGGAACGTGGTGTTTTTCTGCTTCTTTTTCTGCCGAAACAGGTACTGCAACAGAGTAATTACCCTTGTTTACAATTTTGTAATCTTCTTTTATGTTGTTATCTGCCTCGTCGCCACCCGTGTAAACTTCGTCAAGAGAAATGTCATAACCTTTTGAAACTATTTCATTCATTTCTTTATCTGAGGCAAAGTGTTCGTCAATTTCTCCGATTAAATTTTTGAAATCCTGATCTTTGATTACCGTAAATTCGTAACCTGCCTCGTGTGTCAATCTTGATTCCATCAATTTTCTGATGTCATCTTTGTTGTCTTCCGTCAATACGGCAATTTGGTACATATCCCCGATAATACACACAGGAACGAAGCCCATACCAATCAATTCTTCGTATTTGAACTTTCTTAGATTGGCATAGTCTATTTGTTGTTCTAATTCATTAATATTTTCAAACTGTATCGGCATATCTGTTTTATATTATATCACAAATTTTTTTTTAAGTTATAAAAAAGAGAGAATTTTAACAATTCTCTCTTTTCGTTTTTTTATTTTGTTTTTAAATATCAACTACGTCTTCCGTATCGTCCAAAATTCTCGGTGTAATCATTATTACAAGTTCGTTCTTTTGTTTTTCGTTTTTCGTATTTCTGAAAAATACTCCGACACCCGGGATATCACCTAAGATAGGAATTTTGTCTATGTTTTGTGTTTCTTTTTCGTAAATCAATCCGCCGAGAACAAGCGTTTCACCGTTTTTAACTCTTACGGAGTTGAGTTTGAGGTTTCTTCTTTCCAAGAGGGTTGCTGCCGTGTAAGTATTGCCCAATTGGTCTTTGCCGGGTTCTGTATGATACGGTGTTGAATAATCTGCTTCTATATCCATTGTTACGTATCCGTCAGGTGAAATGAACGGTGTTATGCCCATTTTCATACCTTGGTTTTTACCGATTGTATAAGTTCTTGTAACAACAGGTATTTGTGAGAAGGTGGATTCTGAAACTTGTGAATCTGTTTTTTCAATATAGTCTTGTGTTAAGTCGATGGTTGATTTTGTTCCGTTTGTTACAACGATGGTCGGCTTTTGGATAAGTTTACCTTTACCTGTTTGTTCAACCCAAGTGATTGTGTCCCAAAGTGCAGGTTGTCCGCCTTTATTTAATCCTGTTGTGTTGTCCGTGTCTTGTCCAAAGAATATTAACGAACCGAGTTTCAATTGACCATCAGTGAAACTAATCGGGAAGGTATTGTTTGTAAAGTGCCATTCATTTTGGAATAAGTGTGAACCTGTTTCGTTAAGTTCAAGAACTGCAAATTCCAAAACTGCTTGTGGCTGCTTTTTGTCGTGAAGCATTACAAATTCGTTGATAAGTTGAATTTGTTCGTCAGAACCGCCCATAATGTTGATTGTTCCCAAACTTGAATTGTACATCACCGTGATAGGTGCTGAACTGAAAGATTCCAAACCGCCTGCAGAAACTTTGTTATCTATTTTGCAAGCAACCGTACCTGCTCCGATTGATAAAGGCGTTGCTGCCGCTGCACCCGTGAATATTCCTGCCATTTTCAAAAATCCTGTATCGGCAGTTGACGGGAACAATGAATCGCAAATCAATGTTGCCATTTCTTTCGGGGTAACGTGATTTATTTTGTAAGTTGTTGAGTTCGGTTTTGTATCAAGTTTTCTGATAACTTGTGTTGCCATATTGTAGTCGTTATCTGTTCCGAAAATGATAATCTCGTTTCTCGATGGGTTTGTTACAACGATTTCACCCGTTGAAAGCCCAGGCTTTCCGAGTCCGAACACGTTTTTATTCAAAAATTTTGCAATTGATGCTGCATCACTGTATTTGATAGGAACAATTCTCATTGATTTTTTAGCATAATTGCTGGTTTTAGCGGTATCAACACTCATAACTACCATTGTTTGATTATCTACCAAGTAGGTCAATTTACTCGATTCTGCAACCAAGTTGATTGCATCTGCCAAAGTGGTGTCTACCAAGTCCATTGTTACTGTGCCTGTTATATTTCCGATGAATATGATGTTTAAGCCCGCTTTGTCCGCAAACATTCTTAAAATTTGTTTAACATCAGTATCTCTGAAAGACAAACTGACAATGCTTTCTCCGTTAGGAACACCTTGACCTTGAAACATCGTCATCTCATGCCATGTTTCGTCAAATGCCCACGGCTTCGCTTCTGCAATACCGCAACCGATATTACCAAATAATATCAACGACGCCAGAATTGTCGGTAATATTTTATTCTTTATTCTTTTTATCATTTTCACTACCCCGTTGTCAGTTAGTTATTTAGTGTTTTGTTGAACCCCAGAATTTTGTTTCCAAATTCGATATTTCTACGGGATTTACAACTCTTTCGGCATTCAATGGTTGTCCTACCGATGCTCTGTATACGTTGTTATCTGATCTGATTACAACTTTATTTCTTGTTATTGCTATAATTTCAAATCCACTGAGAACATCGCCTATTCTGATTAATTGGTCTGCTCCGTCTATGTTGATTATAGCCGACGGTTTGATTGTGTCGTACAAGATACCCGTAACTTTTGTTTGAAGAAGTTTCGCTATATCTGCTCTTTCCGGTCCTAAATCGGGCGGTTCGATTACGTCAAAATCAACTCCATCGTTGTCTTGAGTTTTTGCTTGCATTGATACATCTATTGTGCCGATTTTTCCTATCGGTACAAACGGATTTTTTCTTCCTACATCACCAATTGCAATGGTTACGGTTTCATCTCCGGGTTTTCCGGCGAATGTCTTTGCCGCAGGTCCTTCGTCAACTTCTATTTGCAAGCCTGATTCAGTATCGGTATTTAATTTATTTGCGTTTGATTCACCTTCTCCTGCCGCAACTGAAAGTCCGCCTTCTTCTTCAATGGTTGTCGTTGCTTCTGTGCCTTTTGCGACTGCTTCGTCTGTTTCAACGTCGATTGAAACTTCTTCTCCGCTTTCCGATGTTTCTGCCGAGGCATCTGCACCTAATCCGTCAGAATCTTCAATATTTAATCCGCCTTCTTTGTCGCCTGTTGCAACAATATCCGTTGATTCAACCGTAGTTACGCCTGCTGATTTTTTGCTTAGAATACTTTTTGCTCCGAATATTACCCCCATTAAAACAAGGAAAATCAGCAAAATCGCCGACGCAATTATAAGTTTTTTCTTTAATCCGTCGTTATCTCCGCCATCGCCACCGTCTTCGGAATCTTCTTCATATTCCTCATCTTCGTACTCGTCTTCGTATTCTTCGCCTTCTTCATCGGAATACTCGTCTTCTACGTACTCTTCGTCAGCGTAATCTTCATCTATTTCTTCTTCGTTATGCCATTCATTTGGTGTATTTAACATATTTTTCTTTATTCTTGGTTGTTATGTTATCAGTATTGATTTTACTAAATTGTTCTTTTTACTTTATCATTTATTAGTATTAAAAACACTTTTAAACAGGATTTTGTTTTGCAAAATCTCCCCATCTTTCTATATATTATATTTTTTTTTCCTATATGAGAAATACTTTACAACCTGAAATAATCTAAACGGTGTATATTCTATCTCTTTTTTTTATCACTTTTCTTATCTTTTTTGCCTGAAATTCAATCAACAGTTTATTATTTCCCCATTATCCACCTCTGTAAAATTGTTACGAAATGTTTCAATGTTTTTATGCTTCATTCGTATTGATAAAATTATTCGTAATGAAAAATTAATAAATGTTACAAAAATGAGTTTTCAAAAAGAAAAAAAATTTTTTAAAGAAAATATCCTCTCGGACATTTGCAGAATTGAGGGTGGTTATACTTTTGATTTTTGTGGAAATTTGAGTGATATTTTAAAAGGAGAAGACGTTGTTTTTAAAATTTCAAAAATTTCCCAGTTGAAAAAACTTGGCGAGGTTGTTCAATCTGAAAATTTTAAAAGGGTTTTAATATCCTTCGGTGAGATTGCAAGGACGGTTGATTTACAAAGGTTTGACGTCTTTGAAATAGCCTCTTTTATGAAAAATTTTAGCCAAGAAAACGGGATGAATTTTATTTATTCTACGCCTGCAAATATTCAAAAACGTGATTTTGACAGGGTTTTTGAGTTGACTTTAAACGTTGTTGAAAAAATATCCCCTGATTTTTTAGAGGTAAACGACAGTTGTTTTTTAGAAAAAATTTGTGCTGAAAAACGATTTGAAAATGTTGGTGTTTGTTTTGGGAAAAATCTTTTTCCTTTTAATTTTTCGGAGAATAAAAAAGTTTTTTTCAAAAACAGAGTTTCTATTTTGAATTTTGAGTCGATTGATGAAGTTTTAAAATATATTAATAACAATTGTTTCAATGAAGTGAAAAAATGTTTAAAAATTTTTGGAAACGTAGAGATAGAGTACACCTCAAAGTGCTTGTTGAAAACAACTTCTGAGGAAAACGGAATTTTTTGTAAAGCGCCTTGTGCTTGCGGAAAAACATTTTTTGCCGAGAAAAGCGGCGGCGAAAGATACCCGTTTATCACGGACGGCTTTTGTTGCAGCCATTTTTACGATGAAAAAGTGTTAAATTTGACGGAAAAGACAGGCGTATTAAAATCGGTCGGGATTGATGTTTTTGAGGTTGATTTGAGTGCTTTTGACGAGGTTTCTATTGAAAAAATATTTGCCTGAATTTTAAGAAAAAATTATCAAAGTAGCCATTATTTTTTAATTTTGATAAAATGTTTTTGGGAGAATATTATGACAACATCGGAATTAAATCAAACATCATTAGAGGCTTTGGCAAAGTCCGTTTTGGACATTGAGGCTGATTCTATTTTGAAATTGAAAGAACGCATTAACGGAAATTTGGAGCAGGCGGTAGAAACAATCATAAAAAGCAAGGGACGTGTAATTGTTACGGGTATGGGCAAATCAGGTCATATTGCGAAAAAAATTGCAGCAACGCTTTCATCAACAGGAACCCCCGCATATTTTCTTCACCCTGCCGAAAGTACGCACGGTGATTCGGGCATTATTACCCGTCAAGATGTTGTTATAGCCCTTTCAAACAGTGGCGAAACCTTAGAGTTGTTAAATCTTTTACCTTTGATAAAAAGATTTGAAGTGCCCTTGATTGCACTTGTCGGAAAAACTAACTCTACGCTTGCAAACAGGGCGGATATTATTTTTGATGTTTCTGTGGAAAAAGAAGCGTGTCCGCTTGGAAAAGCCCCAACGGCAAGCACAACTGCCGCTCTTGCAATGGGTGATGCAATTGCGATATGCCTTTTGAAGGAAAGAGGGTTTTCGGCGGAAGATTTTCTTATGTTTCACCCTTCAGGCTCTTTGGGCAAAGGCGTTTTGTACACTGTTGGCGATTTGATGATAAAGAACGAAGAAATGCCTATTGCAGACGAAAACAGTAAATTCTTGGATGTGGTAAGACTTATTTCCGAAAAGAAACTCGGATGCGCAATTTTGATTGACCGTGAAGGCAAAATGACAGGTGTTATCACGGACGGTGATATCAGAAGAATTTTGATGAAACACTTAGCGGTTGATGATTTGATTACAAAAGATGTTATGACTCATAATCCCAAAACTGTTTCAGAAAGAGCCCTTGCGGTTAAGGCGCTTGCTTTGATGGAAAAGCACTCAATCACAAGCATTGCGGTTTGCGATGATGATAAAAAACCGATAGGAATTATACATATTCACAATTTGTTAAAAGCAGGAGTTGCATAATGAAACAAGAAGAATTAAATAAGGCTGCTTCAAGAATAAAGGCGGCAATTTTCGATGTTGATGGCGTTATGACTGATGGCGGAATGATTTTTGATCAAGATGGCAAAGAGTACAAAGTCTTCAATGCGAAAGATGGTCAAGGTCTTGTTATGCTCAACAAAGCAGGCATAAAAACAATCGTTATTACCGCAAAAGAGTCTTATATGGTTCAAAAACGCTTTGAAGCATTAGGTTTTACCAGAATTTATCAAGGACAAAAAAATAAAGAACACGCTTTGGACGAGGTCGTTGATGAATTTGAACTTAAATTTGACGAAGTTTCCTATATGGGCGACGATTTACCCGATTTGTGTGTTTTGAGAAAAGTCGGACTTCCTTCCTGTCCGAAAGATGCCGTGCCCGAAGTTGTAAAGGCTTCAAGATTTATATCTTCAAAAGACGGTGGCAGAGGGGCTGTAAGGGAACTTTGTGATTTGATTTTGAAAAATAAAACTTAAATAAAGTTGTGCTGCAATTTTCTCGATTAGTATTATAATTGTGGTGCAAATAATTTAATAAGAAAGGATATAATTTTGGAAACTCAAAACTCTAATGATGTTGATTTTGAATTAAATCTTTCAACCGATGAACTTGAAAGAAGAACAAATAAAGATGCTCTTGTCGTAACAACGCTTTTAAAACCTGATGCAAAAGAATTTGAAAACCTTGAAAAAGGCGATAAAAAGGCGTTGAAGCACCTTGTCAAAGCGGCAAAAATTTTGGAAAATATTCACCTCAAATTGGATAATCCGAATAATATACCTTTTGAAAAATATTTGGAAAAAGAAGTTTCAAAAGGTAATAAAGACGCTGAAATGACCTTGAAACTTTTTAAGGCTCAAAAAGGTATGAATGCCCTTGATACGGAATCTCATATGATTAATCTTGCCAAAGGTGTCGAAGAAACTGACGGAAAAGGATTTTATCCGCAAGACATAAACGCTGACGAACTTCAAAATATTTTGATAAAAATGCTCGAAAACGGCGAAGCGGACGAAGTGAAAAAAATCGTTAACCAACGCTCTGTTGTTTTGAGAGATGGCGAAAAACTCAAAGCCGTTGATTTTACTGAAATGTATAAAGATGAATTTCAACAAATGGCTCATGAAATCGAAAAGGCTGCACAAGTTTCAACAAACAAAGACTTCAACGAATACCTTGTTTTGCAAGCAAAAGCGCTCAGAGTTGCAGACCCTATGGCTGATGCTTATGCTGACAAAAAATGGGCTTCTCTCCAAGATACTCCGTTGGAATTTACTATCACTCGTGAATGCTACGATGATACTTTGTCCACAAGTATTTCCGAAAACGAAAAATTGCTTAAATTGTTGGACGATGCAAATATTCAGGTGTATCCCAAGGATTCTCTCGGTTGCAGAGTAGGAATTGTGAACAAAGAAAGCACAAATGATTTGTTGAAAATTAAACATTATTTGCCCAAAATGGCAGCAATGATGCCTTTTAATGACAAATACGAACAAAATATTAAGCCCGAAGGCGACAGCAAACAAACTATGGTTGACGTTGATTTGTTGATTTTAGCGGGCGATTGCGGTGCATACAGAGGCGGTGTTACTCTTGCCGAAAACTTGCCGAATGACGATAAATTATCCCTCACAATCGGCGGCGGAAGAAGAAATGTTTACCACAGACAAATCAGACTTGGCGCAACTCCCGAAAAGGTTAAGGAACGTCTTAATGCGGTTTTGGACACTGAACAACACCAATTCTACAATCTTGAAGCAGACCACTGGTTTACGATTGGACATGAAAACACTCACTCTTTGGGACCTGCAAAGGGACGTGAAAAACTCGGAAAATATCAGTCAATAATTGAAGAAAACAAGGCTGATATGGGTTCGTTGTCTTTCGTTGATATGCTTACAAAAGAAGGAATGTACACGGAAGAACAAAGAAAACAGATTTTGGTATCTTATGCCGCTGATAACTTCTTGAAGGCAAAACCCGAATTAACACAGGCTCACAGAGTTCGTTCAGTTATGCAAAATCAATTTATGATTAGAGAAGGAGCGGTGGAAATCAGTGAAGAAGGCAAAATTCACGTGAATATCGACAAAATTGTTCCCGCTGCACAAAAAATGCTTGCAGAAGCAATAAGCGTGCAACTTTCGCAAGACGTTAACGAGGCGGAAAAATATGTGAATAAATACTTCGTTTGGGACGATAACTGCGAAAGAGTCGCTGAACAACTCAGAAAAATAAGTAAAAAATTGAACGGTGCTTTGGAAACCCCGCTTGCCGACGAGTTGGAGAAAGATTAATTATATGAAAATAATAATGAAAAAGGTGCATTTGCTTGTGCCTTTTTCGTTTATTCGGTTGACTTGATAAAAATTGTTATTTTTAGTATAATTTTGCTTATAGAGAAAATTTTGAAATGGAACATATATTTTTTAATTTAATAGTAGTCGCATTATTGTTGTTTGCAAACGGCTTTTTCGTAGCATCAGAGTTTGCCCTCGTAAGTGTAAGACAGACCAAAATGGCACAACTTGCAAAAGACGGAAATAAAACCGCAAAGGTTGTCTGCCACGAAATAGAACACCTTGACAGATATATCGCAGCAGTTCAACTCGGTATTACAATCGCAAGTATTGGCTTAGGTTGGGTTGGGGAAGCAACTCTGGCATCGGTTTTGGAACCGTTATTGGAATGGCTTCCGTATGTGGAAAAAACAATTGCTGTTCACTCGGTTGCAACAGGTATTGCTTTTGCGTTGATAACATTTATGCACGTTGTTATCGGTGAATTGATGCCGAAGTCAATTGCGTTGCAATTTCCGGAAAGAACTGCACTATTTGTCGCTAATCCGATGAAATTTATTGCTACTGTTTTTAAGCCTTTCATTTTCTTGCTTAACGGATTTGGAAACTCTTTGTTGAAATTAATCCATATCAACCCTGCGTCAAGTTCTCACTCTGTTCATACTACGGAAGAAATCGGTATGATTATCGATGCAAGTTACAATGAAGGTATTTTGAACGAAACAGAAAAAGATATGCTTCAAAATATTTTCAAATTTTCTGATAAAGATGCAAAACAAATTATGGTTCCAAGACCTGATATGGTTGCAATTCCGATGGATATAACATTTGAAGAATTGGAAAGAATAATTTTAAACAATCAATACACAAGGTATCCCGTTTATACGGAAGATTTGGATCACGTTGCAGGCTTGCTTCACGTTAAAGATTTATACGCTATGACTGCAAATAAGGCTCAATTCAACTTGAAATGTATGCTCAGAGAAGTTAAATTTTTCCCTGAAACGGTTTCTCTTGATAAACTTGTTCGTGAGTTTAAAATTAATAAAATTCAAATGGCTGTTATTGTTGACGAATTTGGCGGAACTTCCGGTTTGATTACTTTGGAAGATATTTTGGAAGAAATTGTCGGCGAAGTTCAAGATGAATTTGATACCGATGAAGAAGCAAATATCGTTAAAACAGGCGAAAATGAATATGTTGCCAACGGTATTATGAGAATTGATGAGTTTGCATGCTTTTTCAACAAGGAAATTCCCGAAGAAGAAGATGTTGAAACTATCGCAGGTATAATTCTCAAACGTTTGGACAGAATGGCGGAAGTTGGCGATACTGTTGATTTTGACGACTTTGTTCTTACTGTTGAAGAACTTGATGGCACAAGAATTGTGAAAATCAAAGTCGTTCAGAAACCTGAGGAAAAATCTGCTGAGGAAGATTCCGAAGAACAAAAAGAAGAAATATAATAAAAAAAGTGTTGACGTTAAAATATGTTCTTGGTATTGTATAGATATAGACGAAACAAGACAAGCGTCTGTAGCTCAGCAGGTAGAGCACTCCCCTTTTAAGGGATAGGTCATGCGTTCGAATCGCATCAGACGCACCATTTAAAACCACTCCTCGTGAGTGGTTTTTTTATTGCTTAAAACAAAAACGGCTCTGAATAAAGCCGTTTTGTTATTATAATTTATTCTTCGCCTTGCTGATGTGGGTGAAAAGGCCATTTCTTTTGTTTGCACAAATCTTTGTATATCCAGCATTTTGTGCAGGGAATGTCTTTTGCGGCAGGGGCTTTATCTGTAAGCATATTCTTTGCATAAACATATTTTGGACTGTTGAGAGCATTCATATACCCGTCTTCAAAGACATTTGCACCAAAATCGTCCCAATACAATGCACAGCAACCCAAAAGTCTTCCGTCCCAGTTAATTTGCGGCTGATCCCAGACATATTGACAGTCAAACCAGTCGATGTTGCCTTGTTCAAATTCTTCTATTTGCTGTTCAAAGGAATCTCTTTTCCAAGTTGTCCCCGTTGCTTCATCGGCGGCCTGCTGATTTTTGACGGGAGAAAAGTCTTCGTTCCATGCTCGTTCAAAGACTATTTCAATTCCAAGGTCTTTCGCCATTTTTTTTGCTTTTTCTATTTCGTGTTCGTTATGACCGAAAATGATGAATTTCCACTCGATGTAAGGGGATTTTGTTTTATAGATTTTTTTGTATTTAATAATTTTTTTAATGTTGTCGATAACCGTATCAAATTGACCGTTGATACGGTATTTTTTGTAGGTTCTTTGGGAAGCGCCGTCGAGAGAAACGGTTATTGCTTTGAATTTATATTTTGCAAGTGCTTCTGCCTGTTCGTCCGTGAGGTTGTTCAAATTTACCCCGTTTTCAGCCGTCAATTTAATTTTTTTCTTATAAGCGTATTCGATAATTTTTACCAAATCCGGATTTAAGAAAATTTCACCGCTGTTTGAAAGTTCGATTACCTCAAATTTGTTTTCGTCAACGAGTTTTTTAAAGTTTTCAAACTTCAAAAATCCGTGTTTGCACCCTTTGGTTTTAACTTTTTTTTCGTTTTGAACCATGTAGCATTCGGGGCATTTCAATTGACAGACGGTTGAGGCGTCCAGTCTTATTTTTTTAGGCAAATCTTTTTTGTTTTTGTATTCAAGTTTTTTGTGTTCTTCCGTGAGTTCAAAATGTTCAACGGGTTTGGGTCTTTTTTTAGATTTTGTGAGTCTTTCGCCCTCGCACTTTACGATACTGTTCATAAAGCAGTTTTTCTTGAAAATGGGATCTCTCACGACTTTTAAAAGTTCGTTATGTTCGGGGTGGTCTTTGTTGAAAATGGCGAGTTCTTTGTAGTGTTGTTCAGCGTACAAGCCTTCGTCCCAACTTCTGTATTCCCAAAAACTTGTTTCAACTCCGAGTTCGTTTGCCCATTTTTGGAAAAGTTTCATTTCTTTGTAGTTTATGGACATTACAACAAAATTTATTCTCATAAAATCGAGTTCTTTTTTTCTGTATTTTGAAGCAAGCCATTCAACGTTTTTCTTAACTTTTGCAAAATTTCCGTTTCTTACGATTTTGTTGTAAGTTTCTTCCGTTGCGGCGTGAATTGAGATGTCTACATCACTTAATTTGTCTGTAATTCCGAGTTTATCGCAATGTTCTTTGTCAAAAAGTATTCCGTTTGAGGAAACGTTGAATTTTATATCGGGGTAAACTTCTGAAACTCGTTTGATTAGACGCTCCGTAACGGGTGAGCAGAAAATTTCTCCGACACCGCTGGTATAGAAAATTTTTGCATCTTTCAGCATTGGAATGACGATATTATCAACGTTATCGTCCCATTTTTTTATAAATTTTGTTTCTGTTCGGTTAAATTCATCACGGCAGATTATACATCTTACGTTGCAACCGTAGTCGGGGTTTATTTCTAAAATCTCGGGAAACTTTGGCATTACCATATTAAATCTTCTGTATTCGTCGTACCATTTAGGTTCTCCGCATTGTTCCGGGTGGCAATGGCAGTAATCCCTTTCCAAAATCGAACGGCGAAATTCTTGTGATTTTTCTCCGTTCCAGATTTTTTCAAAATCAGGTTCTTCAAAAATATTTCCGATGGAGTATTTGTATTCAAGTGCATAATGGCAAGGATAAACCTCTCCGTCAGGGTGAATTTCTACAAATTCAAACGGGGTGGGACAAATGTACTTTTTCTCTTTTTTCTTGTTTTTTGCTTCCTCAAAATTCATAAAATACCCCCAAAATGATTGATTTTAGTGTATCATTGCGTATATTATTTGTCAAATTAACTTTTATTTTATTGACTTTGGAACTCTTATTAATATATAATTTATGTATTTTTGGAGATTTTTTTTATGGCAAAGTCAGGAAAACGTCAGATATGTTTACACCCGTTTCGTTCAATAGAAGTTTATGATAACGGTGAAACTTGTTGCTGTTGGTGCCCGTATTTGGTGAATGAATACAGTTTCGGCAATATTTTTAAGCAAAGTTTTGATGAAATTTGGAACGGTGAAAAGGCAAAGGCATTCAGACAAGACGTTTTGGACGGCAAATACACTTGGTGCGATTTGACAATGTGTGAAACCGACGGTTCGCTTTCTTATTACACGGAAGACCCGAGCGAAGTCAGCGTTGAAGCACCTTATCCTTTGTCGGTTAACTTTGCGATTGATTATTCTTGCAATTTGAGATGCGTAATGTGCAGAGATGAAATTGATTGCAACAGAAAATCTGTCGTTAAAAAACTCGATGCTTTGATTGACGGAACTTTTATTCCGATGTTAAAAAATGCAAAATTGCTTCACCCGTGCTCTTTGGGAGAAGTTTTTGTTTCAAAACATGCTCAAAAATTGATAAAACTTGCAACGGAAAAATATCCTGATTTGAAATTCTGTATTTATTCAAACGGAATGTTCTGTGATGAAGAACACATAAATGCTTTGGGCTTGAACAACAAAATAGACAGATTGTTGATTTCTGTTCACGCTTCAACAAAAGAAACTTATGAAAAAGTTGTAAGAGGCGGCGATTTTGACAAGGTTATGAAAAACGTTGAATGGGCTGCAAGCGAGCACGCAAAAGGTCATATCGGTAACGTTACGTTGAATTATGTCGTAAGTTCTTTGAATTATCAGGATATGCCGGGGGTTGCAAAACTTGCTAAAAAATTAAACGTTTCTGCAAGTTTTTGGGAACTCAGAAAATGGGAATCTTCCGAAATGTCCAGAAATGTCGAAAAATACGCCGTTTTCAATGAAAATCACCCCGAACACGAAAAATTGGTTGAGGTTTTGAAGGATCCGATATTTTTATCAAGTTGGGTTGTTTTGAACGACGTTATCAAAAATTCTTGTCCGAAAGAAACCGCAAAACAAAAAGCGAAAAGATTAAAAGAAGAAGAACAATATATTGAAGAAATGGGCTTTGACAAGCATATCGCTCGTCCTTCGTTAGATTTTTACTAATTTTAACAGAGGTCGCTGATGAAAAAGTTTTGTGTTTATCCGTTCAAAGCAGCGGAGATATATATAAACGGTGATGTTTCCTGTTGCTGGTGTCCTTATCTTGAACACAGATATAAATACGGCAACATTTTCAGGCAGGACTTTGAAGAAATTTGGAACGGCGAAAAAGCCAAAAGGTTCAGAAGAAACGTTTTAAAAAGAAAGTATACGTATTGCAATTTGGATATGTGTATTGAAAATTTGGAAGACCAACTTTATTTCAGCGATACGGACGAAGGTTTAAACATCGAGTCAGAATATCCTGTTTATGTAAGTTTTGCCCACGAACGCTCTTGCACTTGCCATTGTACGACTTGCAGGGACAAGGTCATTATGAATGACGAAAAAACTACGGCAAAATATGATGAGTTGATTGAAACAAAATTTCTTCCTATGCTAAAAAATGCCAAAATGGTTGAAATGTCAGGCAGCGGTGAGATTTTTGTCAGCAAACATTATCAAAAATTAATAAAAAGAATTACCGAAACTTATCCGAATATCAAATTTTACATAATTACAAACGGAATATATTGTACGGTTGAAAACCTAAAAAAACTAGGACTTTACGACAAACTTGAAAGTTTGCAGATTTCTTTGCATGCGGCGACAAAAGAAACTTACGACAAAATCGTGAGAGGCGGAAATTTTGACAAGGTTTGTGAGAATTTAACCGCCGTAAAGGAAATGAAAGACAACGGTTTAATTCCCGAGGTTTTGCTTAATTATGTCGTAAGTTCGATGAATTTCAGGGAAATGCCTCAGTTTGCAAGATGGGCGCAAGAGTTGGATTTTCTCGCAACTTTTTGGGATTTCAGAAATTGGGAAACCTCAAAAATGTGTAAAGATTTTGACAAATATGCGGTTTTTGAACCCTATCACCCTCAATATAATGAGTTAAAAGAAGTTTTGAAAGATGATATTCTTTTTTCAAGATGGTCTAATTTGAATGAAATTTTCTTGAAAATGGTGCCTCGTTGGACAGAAGAAATGATTGCCGAAAGAAAAGAAAAAGACCGTCTTTTCGATGAACAAGCGGGAAGAAAGCCTTATAAACCCGTTGAAAGGATTAGGTTCTGATTATGGACAAGGAAAAATCTATTCAAAAGAAAAAAAATAAGAAATTTGTTTGTCCGACTCCGTTCGAGTTTGTGGAAATTCACCCCGACGGAGAGGTCTATCCTTGCCATTATGCGCTTGAATACAGGTATTCCATCGGAAATATTTTTAAACAGCCTGATTTTGAAAAAATTTGGAACAGCAAAAAAGCCAAGGAGTTTCGCCGTTCGATTTTGGAGCAGGAGTATAAATATTGCGATCCGCATATTTGCTCAGTTCCGCAACTTTACAACGATGATGAGCAATTTGAGATAAAAACAAAGAAATTTCCGCAAATAATTGAATTTAATCCCGATATGGCGTGCAACGTTATGTGCGTGATTTGCCGTGATAAGCAGAGAAAAATTACAAAGCAGCAGGAAAAAATTTGGTCAAAAGCACTTGATAATACTATTATGTATATGATGAAGGACGCTAAAATTGCGTATTTCAGCGGTGTCGGAGAGGTTTTTTGCTCACCAATCAGCAAAAAAATGATAACAAGATTTTCAGAGGTTTATCCCGATATAAAATACGACATTTTGACTAACGGCATTCTTATGGATAAGGAGCATTGTGATAGTTTGGGAATAACGGATAAACTTCACGATGTGGATATTTCCGTTCATGCGGCAACTGAGGAAACTTATAACAAAATCGTTCGTGGCGGTAATTTTAAAAAATTGATGAAAAATATTGAATGGATTGCCGAAAAATATAAAAAAGGTGAAATTCATCATGTGAATTTGAATTTTGTTGTAATGCAGACAAATTACAAGGAAATGATTGCTTTTCAGGAATTGGCAAATAAGTTCGGTGTGGATACAAGTTTTTGGGAATACCGATTTTGGGGAGATTTTTTAGAATTAGATGACCATTATGCGGAACTTGCCGTTTTTGACAAAAGACACCCCGAACATAACGAATTTTTAAAAATCGTCAAGAACCCTATTTTTAACGAGCATTGTGAGATGAATGACGTTATCAAGTGCGAAGATGAGGTGCTTGAAGAACCGATTGTCGAGCCTGTGAAAAACGAAGAACCGTTGGTTTTGACCGCCCAACAAAAGAAACTTGAAATAAAGGATAAAATACATCTTCCCAAAAGGGTAAGACTTGATATTTCCACGGTTTGTCAATTGAAATGCCGTGAATGCTACATGGTTACTGATTCTAAAACCGTTAAAACAAAAGGCTGTAAATACGGCTATATGAAATTTGAGGATTTTAAAAAATTTGTTGATGAAAACGATTTGGAAAGTATTGAACTTTCAAACAGCGGTGAGATTTTCTTAAATCCTGATTTTATAAAAATTATCAAATATGCTCACAAGAAAGGCATTGAACTGACGGCAATTAACGGCGTTAATTTGAATACTTTGAGCGAAAAACAGGCGGAAGCACTGGTGAAATACCAATTTGCGGATATTTCCGTTTCCATTGACGGGGCAACGCAGGAAACTTATCAGCAGTACAGAATTAACGGCAACATTGATACGGTTTTTGAAAATATCAGACGAATTAACCGCTATAAAAAAATATATAAAAGCGAAGTGCCGAGGTTGGTTTACAAATTTATTGTCTGGGGCTATAACGAGCACGAACTCGACTTGGCGAGAAAACTTGCAAAAAAACTTAAAATGGAGATTGAATTTGAACGCCCTTGGAATGACAAAACTTCGCCTATCCAAAATCAGCAAGCCGTCGATGAGGCTATCGGTACAACTTGGCACAGGGACAGTTATACAGAACAATTAGAAAAATTTAATCAGGGCGAGGTTATGTTTTTCGATTGCGATTTTATGTGGAATCAGCCTCAAATTAATTGGGACGGAAAACTTTTGGGGTGCTGTTGTCTGTATTGGGACGACTTTGGGGCAAATGCCTTTAAAGACGGTTTCTTGAACGCTTTAAACAGCCCAAAATATGTTTATGCGAAAAATATGCTTATGGGAAAAGCCGAACCGAGAGATGATATTCCCTGCTCAAAATGCGAGATTTATCAAGAACTCAGAGAAAAAAATATTTGGATGAAAAATCCTCTCAAAAAAACTAAAAAACGTAAGGCCGAAGATGAATAATATTGAAAAGTTTTTTCATCACACTGATTATCTTTGTTTTTCGACAAGAACAGGCGATTTGATTATTGATAGAATTTATTTTCAGGACAAAAACAAACCGCCTACAATCAAAAATTTTGGTAATTATATTGAGTTAAAAAGTAAAATTAGTCAAAATAGTTGAGTTTCATTGCTTTTCTGACGTTATAAAGTGTTTTTGAGGCAACTTCTCTTGCTGCTGCCGTACCTTTTTTCAAAAACTCGTATACTTCGGGTGTTAATTTTTCCCACATTTCACGACGTTTTCTGATTGGTTCAAGTTCGGTTTGCAGAACATTATTTAAGAATTTTTTAACCTTAACATCGCCTAAACCGCCTTTTTGGTAATGGGCTTTGAGTTCATCAAGATTTTTGTAGTCGGGCAAAAATTCCGTGAAGTATTCATCTTTGCAAAAAGCGTCAAGGTAAATGAACACGGGGTTGTTTTCCGTTTCTCCGGGGTCTTCCACTCTGAGGTGATTTGGGTCTGTGAACATTGACATAACTTTTTTCTTGATGTCTTCTGCACTGTCCGAAAGATAAATGCAGTTGCCTAATGATTTGCTCATTTTTGCTTTTCCGTCAACGCCGGGGAGTCTTAAACAAGCGGTATTTTTCGGTAAAAGTATGTTCGGCTCGGTGAGAGTTTCACCATATAATGAGTTAAATTTGTGAACAATTTCTCTGCATTGTTCAAGCATCGGCTTTTGGTCTTCTCCGACAGGTACGGAAGTTGCGTTAAATGCCGTGATGTCAGCGGCTTGGCTGATTGGGTAAACGAGAAATCCTACGGGTATATTCGTTTCAAAATTTCTCATTGCTATTTCTGTTTTCACGGTCGGGTTTCTTTGAGCCCGTGAAACCGTTACGAGGTTCATATAGTAAAAAGTTAATTCCGTCAATTCGGGAATCATTGATTGTATTAAAATGTTTGATTTTTCAGGGTCTATGCCGCAGGCAAGGTAATCAAGTGCAACTTCAATGATGTTTTCTCTGACTTTTTGCGGATTGTCGGCATTGTCAGTGAGGGCTTGTGCGTCTGCAATCATAATGAATATTTTGTCAAATTCTCCCGAGTTTTGAAGTCTTACTCGTTCTCTCAAAGAACCTACGTAGTGTCCGATATGCAATTTGCCTGTGGGTCTGTCCCCTGTTAAAATAACTTTTTCCATTTTTTTTTCCTCTAAAACTGATGGTAGAACAAATCAGGTATTTTTGTCAATTTTAAACTTTTATGCTTTCCATATATTCTTTTAAATCTTTTCTTTTGACTTTTCTTGTAGAAGTTTTCGGTAATTCTTCTCGGTGAAGAACTACGATTGTCGGCGTTTTGTACGGAGCAAGATTTGCTTCGGAAAGTTTTTTGACTTCCGCTTCAAGTTTTTTCTGAATAACGTCGTCATTTTCTTTTGCAAGTTCATCAGAGGGAACAATCACAGCCCCGACTTCTTCCGTGCCTGCTTTGTTGCCTGACTTTATGGTCATTGACATAACGCAAACTTCTTTGATAAGTTCGGAATTTTCCAAAACCGCTTCAACTTCTTCCGGAAAAATCTTTTTTCCGCCGCCAAGAACAATCATGTTTTTTATTCTGCCCGTAATTTTGATGAAGCCGTCTTTATCTGTTTCTCCAATATCACCCGTGTGAAACCAGCCGTTTTCGTCAATAACTTCGGCGGTCATTTCAGGCTTATTGTAATAACCTTGCATAACGTTCGGACCTGTGGCTAAAATTTCTCCGTTTTCTGCAATTTTCACCTGAACGGAAGGAAGCGCTTGCCCTACCGTGCCAATTTTGGAATGACCGTATCTGTTTGTTGAAATGGTCGGCGAGGTTTCCGTTAAGCCGTAGCCTTGAAATACGGGAACTCCGATTCTTTCAAAAAACTCTGCAACATTGTCTTCAAGAGGCGCACCTCCGCAAATGAAGCATTCCAACTTTCCGCCAAGACCGTCGATTACCGACTTAAACATCAACCGTCTGAGTTTTATGGGGGCATATTTTGCGATTTTATACATAAAAGCGAACGCTTTTTGCATCGTTTCGGGCTGCTTTTTGATTTGTTTATCAATGCTGTTTTTGAGCATTTTTGCAACAAGCGGAACTACTATCATATTGGTAATTCCTTTTTCTTTCATTGTTGTTGTGAGTTCTTTCGGGTTTAAAGATTTTATGTAGACAATTTTTGCACCCATATAAAGCATTCCGAAAAATCCGCAATCCAACTCTAACAAGTGATTTAGCGGAAGTATCGAAAGAAGCGTGTGCTCGTTTGTCAATTTGAACATCATTTCAAAATCACGAAGTTGTGAATAGATGTTTCCAAAACTAATCATAACGCCTTTCGGGTTTCCTGTTGTGCCTGATGTGTATACGATAAGAGCGGTTTCATCAAGCGAACGTGGTCTGCCTATGTTTTTTTCCGTGTCGCTGTCCAGCGAGGAAACGGACGGTATTTCTTTGTTGCTTCTTTCCTCGTCATCTAAAACAAAAACATATTCTATGGACGCTACGTTGTTTTTTACCTCTAATGCGTGTTTTAAATAATGGCTTGAACACAGTAAAAATCTGGGATTGCAGTCGTTCAAAATATGACTGTGCTCGGGAACGGTCAATTTTATGTCGAGAGGAACTGTGATAGCGCCTGTTTGAATAGAGGCAAACATTCCTATTCCGAACTCGGGTCTGGATTCTGAAATTATGGCAATTCTTTCTCCTCTTTTAATATTTGTGTTTTCAAGCAGGTAGTTTGCCAGTTTTTTCGCCCGTCTTGATAATTCAATGTAACTTAATTCCTCGTAGCCGTTTTTCGTCTTTAAAGAAAGGGCTTTGACCTGTCCGTAAATATCACCTTTTTCCTGCATCAAATTCAAGAAATTTGTGTGTAATTCGTTGTTGATTTTGTAAAATGCACGACGTTCGAGTGATTTTTTCATAAAATTAACTCTTTTTTGAAGTTCAACTGCATTTTCTTTTTCTGATTTGTCAAAATCTTTGATTGGCTGTCCGAATTGGATAACAATTGTGTTGAACAACTTCGGTAATTTTCTTTTTCCGCCCCAAGTTTCAAAACCGCCTTGTATTGCAAACGGAATGATAGGCGCATTGGCTTTTTCCGCCATTATGCAAACTCCTCTGTTGAATTTGCAAATATTTCCGTCAGGGGTAAATTTTCCTTCCGGGAAAATGATTACCGCTTCTCCGCTGTTTAATTTTTGAATGCCTGCATCAAGTGCTTCAATACCTTTGCCGAATTTAAGCGGAAGAACGTTGAAATACTTCAATAAATGTCTAACAATCGGGACTTTAAACGCAGCAGGACCTGTTACAAACCACAAGTGTCTGTTTGTAGCCATTTGTACGATAAACGGGTCTAAATGTCCTGTGTGATTGCCTGCAAGTATAACCTTTCCTCTTTTGGGAATGTTTTCCGCCCCTTCGATTTTGTATTTGAATAAGCACAAAAATATTTGTCCCAAAGTCGCTTTTAACAATAAATATCTGAACGATTTGTCAAATATCAAAACAAGTGCCGCTAATATAAATGAAAATAATGCGACTGCTCTGAACACGTTAAACGGGTTAATAAAGCCTATAATCTGTGCAACCGTTGCAGTTCCGACCAAGAAACTTAAAGTCGAAAAAGTTAACTGTAAACCGAATACTTTGCCTCGAACCCTGTCGGGAGTTACTTTTTGCAAGATGGTATCAAGCATAACAAGAACGATGGCATCGGCAATTCCGATAGAAATAAGCCAAATCCAAGCACTGCTCATACTTTTGCGCAAAGGTGCGGTAACAAGTGCTATGCACAAAATGATAAAACCGCCTGCAAACAGGTGCGGTACACGTACAAACCTTGAAAAGTAGATGGTTACTAAAATACCTGTGATTATACCTATTCCCAAAAGCGTTCTCAAATAAGTTAAATCGGAAAAACTAAGTCCGTAATAGTCCGTGATTAGTGCGTTTAAACTGTTTGAAAACACGGCAACAATAAATTGCAAGCAGATTGACAATCCGACCAAATACAATGCCCGCTTGTGTTTTTGCAAATATTTCAAGGCTATTGCCATATCATTTTGCGGTTCTTTTTTTGAAAAATAAATTTGAGGTATTAAAAATTTAATAAGTCCCGTTAAAGCACTTGCAATAAGATACATACAACCTACTGTTGCAAAGGCTTTTGTGTTTCCGAAGGAGATTAAATAATTTGCTATGAATGCTCCTAAAAGCAGTGCAACTGCACCGATTGAGGAAGTTATTGCGTTTGCAAATTTTAATTGTGAACTTTTAACGATATTTGTTACGGCAGACATTTTTGCAGGGTAGAAAAATGCTGCTCCGCAACCCAAAAGCAATGCGAAAAGGTAAATCAGATTTTGAGTTATGTTTGGTAATGCAAAAATTAGTGCGCCGACTACAATTGCTCTGAACACGCAACTTATTGAAAGCACTGCTTTTCTTGAAAATCTGTCGCATATTGCCCCTGTGAAGGTGCTGAACAAAAATTGCGGAAATAAAAACACAAAAAACATTGTGGCTATTGATTTTCCTGCACTTTCTGTTATTTGAAGAAGCAATGCGACCAGCAAAAATTGAATTATTGCATCTGAAAAGTGTGAGAAAATTTGTCCTGCGAATAATTTGTTAAACTCAATATTTGCAAGCGGTCCTAACTTGTTTTTTATTTCTGTCATAACTGTTACACAACTCCCGAGTTAAATTTATACATCTTGTCTGTTTTTCAAAAAGTTTGCTCTTAAAATATTTTTGATAATAGGGGCAGAAAGGGCACTCCTCATTGATTTGTACATGAAATTTGAAAAACAAATCATAAAAGGTGAAAAATATTTTTTCTGAATTTCTGTTCTTTCGTTTTTATGGCGTTCTTTGTTTTTTGGATTGGACGAAGCGCCTTCGCCGTCTGCAAAAACGGTTATCGGCATATCAAGATATGCACAACTTGCTTTAAATTGCACCAAGGCTCTTATAACCCAGTCATAATCGGCAACTATGCGGTATTTTGTGTTAAAGTTTCCGACTTTTTTAAATAATTTTTTCGATGCAAAAATAGCGGGGTGAAAAAGCATTCCGCCGCACAAATAAACGTAATTCACATTATTCTGTCTGCGGTTGTTCAATTTTCCCGTAGATTTTTCAAGAAAGACCAAATCGCCGTAATACAAAGCCTTTCCGTCGGTCATTTTTTCGGCTGCGAGTTTTAAGACATTTTCGTGTAAAAATACGTCATCAGCGTTTAAAAATACAATGTAGTCGCCCGTGGCATTTGCTATGCCTTTGTTCATCGCATCATAAATTCCGCCGTCTTTTTCGGAGATGATTTTTGCAATTTTGTCTTGATATTTGTTGACAATTTCAAGTGTTTTATCGGTTGATGCACCGTCGATTATTATGTATTCAAAATCGTCAAAAGTCTGTGATACAACGCTTTGAACGGTTCTTTCCATGACGCTTTCAGAATTATAGCAAACTGTAACTACCGAGATTTTCATTTTTTTCCTTTTTCGTTTATTTTAGCATTTATTTGAGCATAATTTCATAAAAATCTTTTCTTATAAAGAAAAGCGGATATTTTTTTATGTAATCAAAAATTCTAAGCAAATACGTCTGTATTCCCCAGTTTTCAAGGGCAAAACGGTATTCGCTCACTACGTCGTAGGTTTTATATTTGAAAATTTTCATCAATTTGTTTTTATCTGAATTTAGGAGTTTTTTTATCAATCTTTTATTTATCGGAACTCCGTGAACGTCAGATTTTATCGGCAAAAAGTGAACATTTTCAAAATCTTTGACCAAAGAACTGTTATAAATATCCCACTCGCTTCCGTTTGGATAGACGAAAAATACGGGAACGGCTGATTTTGCGTAGATTGTTGCATCAAAAACTTCTTTTGCTTCAAGTTTTTGCTCGATATTTTCGGTATCTTCCTTATAGGTTTTGAGCATTGGGCTGAAAGCAATTGTAAATTCTGCGTTCAAAAGTTTTCCGAGTGCTATTGCAGCCATTCCGCCTGATGACGAGCCAACCGTAACTATTTTGTATTCTTCTGTTTCTTTTTTTATCATCTCTGCAATTTTTTCGAGAGAATTTAATCCTCGGTCATTAATCCCGAATTGATAAAATCTTTTTGAAATATCTCTTATAAATATGTGCTTTTCGGCGTATGGAAACCTGTTCATAAACCATTCAAAATTGTTTTTTTCGATTATGGTTTTTTGAAAACATTCCTCTGTGTCTTGTCTGAAAACTCCGTTGCTCGAACAATAAACAGCGGCATATTTCTCGCCGTGGCAAGCGATAACACTATTTGTGTCTATCAAGAAATTATCCTTATGAAATTGTTCGTCAACAAGTTTTTGCAGTTCGTTGTTAAAAAGCATCATTTACTCCGAGTTGAATAAATTTTTGCCAAAAATCGAAATCATATTTTTTAAAGGCGTGGCACAGAAAAGGTAAAATCTCTCCGTTCATTTGATAAAGTCGTTTTGGTTGATTTTCAAATGCAAATTTCAAAGCAATATCGGGAGTCGGGATTTTGAAATCGGGAACGATTTTTTTTGCGTATTTTGCAATATAAAAATCCTCATTCAGTTTTGTCCCAAATCTAATTGGGATAACGAATTGCGACAAATATTTGCAAAAATTGACGGGAATGTTTACTATATTTGAAATTGTTTTATGTTTTTTGTTTTCCTCGGCAATTGCAGAGTATGACTGAATAAAGTGTGGATTTTCAAATAATTTGATATGTTTTTTGATGTTTCTCAAAGACATTCCGCCGTTTCCGACTTCATTCAACATTTTTGAGTTTTCATCAGCCTTTTCAAATCCTTCAAACCAAGGTGCACCAATGTAGTCATAGCCTTGTTCGCACCAGTATTCAAGTTCATCTTTGAATACCCAGCCGTCGGGTTGATATATCAAAATGTATTCATATTTTTCAAATCGTTTGTAGAATTTTACGTTCAAACACAAACGGCTGTACGATTTTACGCTTTTGAAATTTTTATCCGCAAATCTTTCAAAATTTTGGGTCAAAAATTCGTATTCTGAAACATCAAGACTTTCAGGACAGGCAACAATTATCGGGTATTTGCCGAGTAATTTTTTGCACTGCAAAAGAGAGGCTTTCTCGTCCTCGGACGGTTTTTTTGAGTACAATGGAACAACTATTGCAACTTTTTCCGTCATAGTGAGCAATACCAGTCGTAAGTTTCTTTTATACCTTCTTTTAAAGTGATTTTCGGACTCCAACCGAGTGCTTTAATTTTCGTTGCGTCCATTAATTTTCTCGGTGTTCCGTTCGGTTTTGTCTTATCATAAGTTATTTCGCCTTTGAAGCCGATAATGTCTTTTACTATATCAAACAATTTTTTAAGTTGAATATCTGTGCCGTCGGTAACGTTTACGAGTTCGCCAATTTCGTCGGCATCTTTGTTGTCCATAAGGTAGAAAGAAGCATCCGCTAAGTCGTCAGAGGACATCATTTCTCTAAATACTGAGCCGTCGCCCCAAAGTACAACATGGTCTTTGTAAGCGCCCAATTTATTCAAAACTTCTTCGACTTCCGCATTATTGTTGTAGTCAAAACTATCGTCAAGTCCGTTGCCGAGTTTATAGCGTTTCAAATCTTTCTTAATTGCTTCAAAATCGCCGTTTGCAAGTAATTTTGCAAGGTGAAATCTTCTCATTATCATCGGCAAAAGGTGTGCCGTTTCCATATTGAAATTGTCCCCTATTCCGTACTGGTTGGTCGGCATAAGTGAGATGAAATTTGTTCCGTATTGCTTATTGTAGTAGTGGCAAAGTTTTATTGCCGCAATTTTTGCGAGTGCATAGGCTTCGTTTGTTTTTTCAAGCGGTGCGGACAAAAGGCAGTCTTCCGCCATTTTGTCGGGAACTATTCTCGGGTAAATGCAACTTGAACCTAAGTTGAGAAGTTTTTTTGCTCCGAATTTATATGCGGCGTGAATGACGTTTGTTGAAATCATTAAATTTTGGTAGATAAAATCTGCCGGATATGTTGAGTTTGCCAAAATTCCGCCGACTTTTGCCGCTGCCAAAAGTACATAATTAGGTCTTTCTTCTTCAAAAAATTTCTCAACATCTGCTTGATTAATGAGATTTAACTCTTTTGACGAACGGGTTACAATATTTGTAAAACCTTCTTTTTTAAACCGTCTTAACAGGGCAGAACCTACTAATCCGTTGTGTCCTGCAATGTATACTTTTGCTTTTCTGTCTAACATTTTACGCCTCGTGTGATTCTGTTACTTCATAACCTTCCGAAAGTAAGAATTTAGCCTTTTTCGCTTCTTCTAAATCGGTTGCTATCATTTCTTTTACGAGCATCTGCAAGTCGTACTTGGGTTCCCAGCCGAGTTCTCTGCGTGCCTTTGAAGAATCACCGAGAAGCAAGTCAACTTCTGTTGGTCTGAAATATCTCGGGTCAACTTCTATAATAACTTTGCCCGTTGCTTTATCTATACCTTTTTCATCAACGCCTTCGCCTTGAAATTCAATATCCATGCCGACTTCTTTGAATGCCATTTTGCAAAAATCACGGATAGTGGTTGTTACGCCTGTTGCCAAAACGTAGTCTTTGGGTTCGTCTTGCTGCAAAATTCGCCACATACCTTCTACGTAATCTTTTGCGTGTCCCCAGTCCCTTTTTGAACTCAAATTTCCGAGATAGAGTTTTTCATCAAGACCTTCTTTTATTCTGCAAGCCGCACGGGTGATTTTTCTTGTAACGAAGGTTTCTCCCCTTCTCGGGCTTTCGTGGTTGAACAAAATTCCGTTGCAGGCAAAAATATTGTAACCTTCACGGTAGTTTACGCAAATCCAGTAAGCATAAAGTTTTGCACAAGCATAAGGTGAACGGGGATAAAAAGGTGTTGTTTCCTTTTGCGGTGTTTCTTGAACAAGTCCGAAAAGTTCACTTGTTGACGCTTGATAGAATTTTGTTTTCTTTTCCAAACCTAAAATTCTTATAGCATCTAAAAGTCTTAAAGTTCCGATACCGTCTGCATTTGCTGTGTATTCGGGAGAGTCGAAGGAAACTTTTACATGGGATTGTGCTGCCAAGTTGTAAATTTCGTCGGGCTGAATTTCCTGAATTAATCTGATTAAGTTTGAACTGTCCGTCAAATCTCCGTAATGAAGTTTGAATTTAGACTTTGTGTTGTGTATGTCTTGGTATATATGGTCAATTCTTTGTGTATTGAAAGATGAAGCACGACGTTTCATTCCGTGCACTTCGTATCCTTTTTCAAGCAAAAGTTCTGCCAAATAAGAACCGTCTTGACCTGTTATACCTGTTATTAAAGCAACTTTTCCCATTTGATTCCTCTTTGTTTATCTGTTTTTAAAATTTTATCATAATTTTGAAAAATGTTTTATTAATTAACATTTGTTGCAAAATCCAATGAGTATTTGTTTTGGTATCTTTCAAATTCTCTTGTAAAGTTTTCGTCTTCACCTGTTTTGATGCCGTTTAAATAAGTGTGCATATCAAGTTGTGAAAATTGAATTTGGATTACACAAGCCGCAATGTTTGAACAGTGGTCGGAAACTCTTTGGTAGCAATTTAAAATGTCTGAGAGCATAAATCCGAGTTCAATTGTGCAAGTGCCTTCCTGTAATCTTTTGATGTGTCTGTTTTTTATTTCAAGCACCATTCCGTCAATCACTTGTTCCAAAGGCTCTACCCTTGTTGCAACGGCAATGTTTTCTGTTTCAAATGCTTCTATCGTTAATTCCGCAATTTCGTGAATAGCCGCACCGAGAGTTTTCAATTCCCTTACCGCATCGTTTGAAAAATGTACGTTCTTTTCGTGCATTTCTTTTGCTACGTGGGTTATGCTTACTGCGTGGTCGCCTATTCTTTCAAAATCACCTATCGTGTGAAGTAACTTGGAAACCTCTTTATTGTCTTGTTCGGAAAGTTCTTTTCCCGAAAGTTTAACCAAGAACGAACCAAGTTTGTCTTCATAATTGTCAAGTTTTGTTTCTGAACTGAGTATGTCCTCTGCCTTTGTAGCACTGTATTTTTCAAGCAATGTGATGGATTCAAAGAAAATATCTTCCGTCAAATCTGCCATTGCAGTTGCGTGGTGAGAACATTCCGAAACCGCAAATGCGGGTGAAAGCAAAATTCTTTCGTCAATAAAGACCTCGGTTTTATTGTCTTTGTCGTCTTGTTGTTTATCTTTAATAACTTTGTTTGCAAACACTTCCAGTTGTTTTGCAAACGGCAGCAGAATGATTGTCGTTAAAACGTTGAAAACGGTATGAGCAAATGCTATTCCGACAGGATTTATAATTTTTTCTATCAAATTTGCTTGGAATAAGTAGTTGCCGATATAGAACAACGGTAAACAAACTGCAACTCCTAAAATATTAAATGATATATGAACAACGGCAACTCTTTTAGCACTTGTTGAAACTCCAACGCTGGAAATAAGTGCCGTTACGCAAGTTCCGATGTTTTGTCCCATTATAATCGGAACAGCCATTCCGTAAGAAACGCTTCCTGTCAATGATAAAGCCTGTAAAATACCGACTGATGCGGCTGAACTTTGAATAATACCCGTGAACAATGCACCAACAATAACACCTAACAACGGGTTTGTAAATGCCGTTAAAATTCCTGCAAATTCGGGCATGTCCGCAAGTGGACTCATTGCATTTGTCATTAATTCCATACCGAACATCAAAATCGCAAAGCCGACTAAAATAGCACCCGTGCTTTTCTTTCGG
>ERZ857629.1222-NODE-1222-length-29447-cov-3.084819_pt1 | contig 29447 bp, 29 predicted proteins | sample MGYA00519700_ERZ857629 | MGnify/ENA primary metagenome ERZ857629 (study PRJEB31778, sample SAMEA3449351) | human gut metagenome | biome: human gut; feature: human-associated habitat; material: faeces | place: United Kingdom | collected 2010/2012 ...
CTTGCGCCGGGGACGATGAATTTTGCGGCGATTTGGTTTCTTCCCGTCATTGTAAATCCTAATCTTTCGAGGATTTCTACCGCTTCATCAGGATTGATTTCTGCGCCCATAACCTTGTTGATTTGAGAAAATCTGAGAGTTATTTCGCATTCCGGAAGGGTGTTTTTTCCTGCTTCCGTGATGCCGATAACCTTAGCATCAGCGAGTTCTACAAGAAGTTGAATCGCTCTGAAAAGAGCGGGTTTAACTTTGTCGATATCAACGCCTCTTTCAAATCTTGCACTTGCTTCACTCCTGTAACCAATGCTTCTTGAACTTTTTCTGTTGCAAGCAGGGGTGAAATAAGCCGCTTCGAGTACGATATTTTTTGTGTTGTCGTCAATTCCGCTGTTTAATCCGCCAAAAACTCCGCCAACGCATACAGGTGCTTCTTTTGTTGCAATAAGAACCGAGTCGTGTGTAAGTTTTCTTTCAACTTCGTCGAGAGTTACAAGTGTTTCGCCTTCTTCTGCACGTCTTACGCAAAGATAGCCGTTGAGTTTGTCTTTGTCAAAAGAGTGGAGCGGTTGACCGTATTCCAAAAGAACATAATTTGTAACGTCAACGATATTGTTTATTGAACGAATACCGCATGCTTCAAGTCTTCTTTTCATCCAGTCAGGAGAAGGTTTTACAACCAAGTTTTCTAAAATTCCCGCTGAATAATAACTGCAAGTGTCAGGGTCTTTTATTTCAATTTCAAAACCTGCATTTGAGTAGTCGGTTGTTGCTTCCAAAGGTGAAAAATTGAGTTTGCGTTTGTAAATTGCAGCGAGTTCACGAGCAACGCCGATTACAGACATTTCATCTCCTCGGTTTGCAGTCGGTGCAACGTTTAACACTACATCTTCCTGAATGTTTAACAATTTTTCTACCGGTTGACCGAGTTCAATATTTTCAAACAATCTGTTCAAAACCAAAATTCCGTCTTCTTCTTGAAGGTTTTCAAGACCGAGTTCATCTTGTGAGCAGAGCATACCTTCTGAAACAACCCCTCTGATTTTTGCGGGAGTGAGTTCAAATTGTTCGCCTGTTTTTCTGTCCAAAACTTTTGAGCCTACCGAAGCGTATGGTATAATTTGTCCGACTGCTATATTTTGTGCACCGCAAACCACTGTTCTTACTGCTTTGCCGTTATCAATCGTAACCAAATGCAAGTGGTCTGAATCGGGGTGATTATCTATCTTTTTAATTTCAGCAGTAATAATATTTGTAAATTTTGCTCCGATTTTTTCTATATCTTCAACCTCTAAACCGCTCATTGTCAATGATTCAGCGATTTGTTCGGGTGTTAAATCTTTTAAATCAACAAATTCATTAAGCCATTCAAGTGATATAAGCATTTTTTCCGCCTTTTTTAGTATTTTACTTTTCAATAGTAATATAAATATAACTCAATGTACATCTTCTTTTTTCTCATTTTTTCAACTAAATGTATTTATTTTGATAAAAATAATATTCTCCAAAATATCTGCCTGCTTTATCTTAGAAAAAACGAACCATCACGGTATTATCAGTGAAATTGTTTAGTTTAGAAAGGTTTTAATATGTTTTGTTTTCAATGTGAGCAAACTTGGCAGGGTAAAGGCTGCACGATATCGGGCGTTTGCGGAAAAAGACCCGATACGGCGGATTTTCAGGACGAATTGATAAACTCGATTGTAAGGTTTGCAAATTGTGCGGAAAAAAATAACGAAAATACGGATTTGATTGTCGAAGGTCTTTTTACAACCGTTACGAACGTCAATTTTGACAATGTTTCAATCAGAAAATTAACCGAAAAAATTAAGGCTGAAACTTCTTGTGATTTTGATTTTGACGTGAAAAAAATATGGAGTTGCGAGGAAGATGTCAGAAGTTTAAAATCGTTGATATTGTTCGGCTTGAAGGGGGTTGCGGCTTATGCTCATCACGCAAGAGTTTTGGGCTATCGAGAAAAAGTCGTTGATGATTTTTTCTTTGAGGCGTTAAATGCGATATCGTCTGATGATTTGACCTCTGATGAACTTCTTTCGTTGGTTCTGAAAACAGGTGAAATAAATTTGAAATGTATGGAACTTTTGGACAGGGCGAATACGGAAACCTACGGTCAGCCTCAGCCCACGAAGGTTACTTCAAACATTGAAAAAGGTCCGTTTATTGTTGTAACGGGGCACGATTTAAGGGATTTGGAACTTTTGTTAGAACAGACAAAAGACAAGGGGATTAATGTTTATACACACGGGGAGATGCTTCCCTGCCACGCATATCCAAAATTGAAAAAGTATCCTCATTTGAAGGGAAATTTTGGGACTGCTTGGCAAAATCAGCAAAAAGAATTTGATAATCTTCCTGCGCCGATTTTGTTTACCACGAATTGCATTATGCCTGTTAAAAAAAGTTATAAAGACAGGGTTTTTACGACTTCTGCGGTTGATTTTCCCGAGTGCGTTCACATCGGGGAAGACAAAGATTTTACGCCGATAATTAACAAGGCGCTCGAACTCGGCGGTTTTAAAGAAGATAAAAAAATGACGGGAATAAACGGCGGAGATGTCCTGACGGTCGGCTTTGCACACAATACGGTTTTGTCGATTGCGGATAAAGTTATTTCAGCAATTAAATCGGGAAAAATCAGCCGAATATTTTTGGTTGGCGGCTGCGACGGCGCACGTCCCGGACGCAACTACTACACCGAGTTTGTCAGGCAGACTCCTTCCGATACCGTAGTGCTGACGCTGGCCGAAGGATACGCTTGTTTTGACTCTGGCATGCGGAAAATACCGATTTAACGATATTGATTTGGGTGAAATCGACGGCATTCCTCGGTTATTGGATATGGGACAGTGCAACGATGCTTATTCTGCGATAAAAGTCGCTTCCGAATTGGCGAAAGCCTTTAATTGCACGGTTAACGACCTGCCTCTTTCTATGGTTTTGTCGTGGTATGAACAAAAGGCGGTTTGTATTTTGCTGACGCTTTTGTATCTCGGAATTGAAAATATCAGGCTTGGTCCGAGTTTGCCTGCATTTGTTTCTCTAAATGTTTTGAAAATATTGGTTGATAAATTCAAAATTAAGCCGATAACTACACCTGAACAGGATTTGAAGGATATTTTGAAAAATTAGGGTGGATTTTCTGCCCTTTTTTATTTTGAGAAAAATTGTTTTGTAAGTTCAAGCGTCCTTTCATTTAAAGGAAGAAGTGCCAAGTTGTTTGAAATATCGTGTTCGGGAAAATCTTCGGGCAATTTTGAACCGTATTTTATAAGATAAATCTCGTTTTTATCCAAAAAGTTTGCGAAATTTGTATTTTGAGGATTCAAAAGGGGATATTTGTACGGGACATCGGCGTCTGAAATGTCTATTTTTAGGTCGTTTATGCCGTTTAAAAGGACTGTAAATTTTTTGAATAATTTTTGTCTTTTCGTTTTTTCTGTTTCAAAATCTATATTTTTGAGGGCGGAAAAAGTTTGTTCTGACATTTTTTTAACAGAGTCTTTGTCTATGAAAAGTTCGTTTTGGTAAAATGAGTTATAGTCTTTTATTTCAAAATTTCTGTCTTTTGCCGTTTCAAAACCATCGGAGTTGAAGTTGTCAAGCAGCAAAATTCCACCGTCATTGACGTTGAAAAACTTTCTCGGAGAATAAAAAGAGGCTATTCCTTTTGGTTTTGCAAAAAACGAGAGAGCGTTGTCTGAAATAAGGTTTTTGTATTTTTTTGCCAAAAAATCGCTTTGTTTACTGCAAAATCCAAAGTAATCGGGGTATAAGATAAAGTCGTTTTCGCCAAAGTTTTTTGTCGGCAGAAAGTTTGTGTCTATGTGATAAAATTTGATTTTAACATTTTTGCCTCTAAGTGTTTGCCAAACGACGCTGCAAATATAAAAAGGGATATGAATTTCTTTTATTTCAAGATGTTCGACGATACAGCCGAGGCAATTTCTGCCGGAATTGAGAAAGTTTGCGCTTTTAAATCTTTCGGAAAACATCTATTTCACGCTTTCGAGAGGGGAAATCGGGAGAAAAATTTCAAAAACTTCCTTCTTGTTTATTTTTGCATGACCGCCCCTGATTAAATCTATTAAATAACCCATTCCGACTACCAAAAAGCCTGTAACGTACGAAACAGGGATAACCCAGTAAAATCTGTTCGCACCTGTTTTTGAGATTTGACCAACAAAAACAATGTCATTAGTTTGAAAACTTCCGACAATAAGGTCGGCCGGGACGCCTTTGATGTCGTTTTGAGAAATTGTTTCCACTCTGCCTCTGAGTGGAGTTCCTTTTTTAAGAACGATTTTGCCGTTGACTTTGACATTTTCCGCAATATAAAATTCAACAATCTGCCCTTCGCCTGCAAGATTTTTGGTCGACAAGTTCGTTTTTGATTTTATTTTGACGGCTTTAAAGTTGTCTTTTAAATAGTTAAAATGATTTTCCCGATAAACAACATCTTCGTATTTTTTCAGTTTTTCAGAAGCGAAAATATCTTTTATTTCAATGTTTGTTTGATATTTTTCATCGGCATATTCTTTGACAAAATCAGACGTAACAAGGGAGTCTTTGAAAATCGGCATTTCTGCTTTCGGCATATATTCTTTTACGGAAATGTTTTTTGCAAATTCATCTGTGATTTTTTCCTGATTAACATAGGCATCTTTTGTGATAGTGCCTGTCATTGGGGCTTTTTCGGACAAAGAATCGGCAAATGCTAATGCGTTTGAATTTGCCGTAAAAATCAAAATAAAAACAATTGAAAAAACTTTGTTAAAAACCGAATTATTCATATTTAACTTTTTTCTTTGAGTTTGTTTCTATTTTGTTTTGAAGTTTTTTTCGATTCTTTTCTGATGTCAGCAAAAAGTTTTGGTAATAAATATTATCTTCATATTCGTTGTTTGCGAGAAATGCAGGGTATTTATTGTAAATGTATTCGTAAATGTACATCATTCTTTTGCTTGAAAGAGGGTGTGTTGACAGAAAATCATATCTCGGCTCGGACATTATTTTTGTGTAAACGGTCATTATTGCAAGAGGGTTGTATCCTGCTGAAACCATATAATCTACGGCTCTTTTGTCTGCTTTCAATTCATATTTTTTTGGCGAAAGCAAATATTTTGTTCCTGCGAAAAAGCCTCTCCATAAGCCTTCCGAAGAATCGACACTGTGAGATATTTCGTGAGCAAGCACTGCCGCTATTTCATCTTTGTTGTCTGCAATAGTGATAATTCCTTTGTAAATGACGATTTTTCTGTCTGTTGTTGAGGAATATGCGTTTATGACTTTTGAATTATTGTTGTAGAAAAAAGTTATTCTGTACGGGATTCTGTTGCAATTTAATATTTTGAAACCTATTTTGTTTATATAATTTTCAACGTTTCCGTCTTTTGTTGTGTCGATAACAATTGCGTTAGCAGGCAATGAAAATAAAAATAAAAACAATAATATCAATAACTTTTTCATACACATTCCTTTCAACTTCCTATCAAAAAATTATCATAAAAACAGAAAAACATGTTATTTTTTATTAATATTTGATGCAAAAAGTGGCAAAAAATTCCTTTTTGTGCTTTAATATATCTACAAATGTGTTTATTAAAACCATAAGGGGGAAAAATGAACGTATCCGGATTCAAAGGCACAGAAGCAGTTAATGCAAATTATAACAATGCTGATGCTAAAAAAGAAGTTAAACAAGAAAATGTAAAACCGAACACTGCGGGTTATGCACAAAAAGAAGAAGCACCTACAAACGCTAATTTATACAAAGCAATGTACGGTGTAAACAACAAACCTGCTAAGACAGAAGAAGAATTGCAAGCAGAATATGTTGAAAAGTTGGCAGAAGTTCGTGCGAAGTATGAAATGGACGTTAACGATAAAAACAGAGAAAAAGAATATAACAGATTAGAAGAACAAAATCCCAAAAAACCGGAAGAAAAATCATATTATGAACAATATTTGGAATACAAACACAAATACGAATAAGGTATTTCAATAATCAATAAGTTTTGAAAATGGTGTTTATCGCCATTTTTTTTTGTTTGTTGCAAAAAAGAAATTTAAAAATTATAATACAATCGAAACGAAAGGATAATACCATGCTTAACGAAAAAATGGAAAAAGAATTAAACGAACAAATTAATAAAGAATTTTATTCCGAATTTTTATATTTGGCGATGAAGGCGAAGTTTGCGGAAATGAATTTGCAAGGTTTTGTAAACTGGTTTGATGTTCAAGTTCAAGAAGAACGTGCTCATGCATACGGAATGTACGATTATGTTATTGAAAGAGGTGGAAAAATCGAACTTATGACGATTGATAAGCCTGAAATCGAAGGCACGACTCCCGTTGAGATTTTTGAACACGTATTAAAACACGAACAGTTTGTAACTTCCAGAATTAACCATCTTCTTGACGTTGCGGAAGAAGTTAAAGACAGAGCGGCTATGTCGTTTTTGGATTGGTTTGTTAAGGAACAGGTTGAAGAAGAATCAAGTGTCGGCAAGGTTTTGGCAACATTGAAATTAATCGGTGATGACAAAAATGCACTTTTGCTTTTTGACAAAGACTTGGCGGCAAGAGTGTTCACGGCACCTGTAATCGGCTAATTTACCGAAAAAACAATTTTTAAAAAGGGGAATGAAAATTTCCTCTTTTTTTGTTTAAAATGAGTTAATTTAAGTAAAAATCTTGCAAAAAAAAATAAATATCCGCATAATAAATATATGGGCGAAGATGATAAAAAAGTATTAAAGTTTTCCGTGAGAAATGTTCAAAAAAGCGATTTTGACAAGAAGAAAAAGGTCAAAAGTTTTGCGGGTTTTGAATATGTAAAAATGGAGAAGGATTTAAACGGAACGCCGTTTATTAAAGAAAGTTTGCTTGAATACGCTGCAAATTGCAAGTATGTTGTCAGGGTAATGAGGCAATTTTCAGGAAAAGTTTCGTTGTATAACTACTATATTCCTCAGGAAAAATTGAGTGATTTTTTGGCAAAAATTAATAACGGCGAATTTGACGGAACGATTATAGAAGTGGAAAAATATATTCCCGAAGATTTGGCATAAATGAGTTCAATTAACGATACACAACTAAAAAAAGATTTATTCAATGTAACAAAACCTTATCAATACATTGGTCATGAGTATTTATCACAAGAAAAACCGATGAGAGAAGGTAGCGTTTCGGTGGTTTTTGCCTTCCCGGATAAGTACGAAGTCGGGGTCAGCAACTTAGGGGTCAGAGTTTTATACAATGCCGTAAATAAGCAGGAAGGTTTGATGGCTGACAGATCTTACGCCCCCGAGCCTGATTTTGTTGCGGAAATCGAAAAAAGCGGTACAAGGCTCTACGGTGTTGAGAGCAAAAGACCTTATAAAGACTTTGATTTTGTAGGTTTTTCTTTGCAGTACGAACTTTGTTTTCCTACTGTTTTAAAGATGCTTGAACTTTCGGATATTCCCGTTTACAGACAGGACAGAGGAGAAGCAGACCCTATAATAATGGCAGGCGGACCTTGTTGTTACAACCCTAATCCTATGTCTGATTTTATTGATATTTTCATAATCGGCGACGGCGAAGACGTTAACGTCGAGTTAATGCAAAAATACAGAACTTTAAAGCATTTGCCGAGAAAACAAAGGATTTTGGAACTTGCGAAAATCGAGGGTATTTACTGTCCCGAACTAAATAACAAAACGAGAAAAAGGATAAGCCAACTTTCAAATGAAAATCTTCCGATAGTAAATCCGATACCTTATTCAAGTTGTATTCATGACAGAACAATCGTTGAAATCCGCAGAGGGTGCGGAAGAATGTGCCGTTTTTGCCAGCCCGGGCATGTTACGCTTCCTATCAGAGAAAGGAAAGCAGAGGACATTATTAATGCAGTTGATAAATCAACTCAAATGACGGGATATGATGAATACTCGCTTTTGTCTTTGTCTTCAAATGACTATACAAATATTGAACCTGTCATAGATGAATTGTCTTCAATGCTTTGCGAAAGAAAGGTTTCGGTGTCTTTGCCAAGTCAAAGAATTGACCGTTACAACGAGCATTTGGCAGAACTTGTTCGAGGAATAAGAAAATCCACGATTACATTGGCTCCTGAGGCAGGAAGTCAAAGACTCAGGAATGTTATTAATAAAAATTTGTCGGAAGAACAAATTTTAAACACGATTTTAAATTGTTATAAAACGGGTGCAGACAGCATAAAATTGTATTTTATTCTTGGTTTGCCGACAGAAACAAAGGAAGATATTGAAGAAATGGCGGAGTTGTTGTCAAAAATCCGCTGGAAATCTTTGCAAATCCGAAAGGAAACGGGAATTGCAAATCCTTTGAAAATAACCTGCACGGCGTCTGTTTTTGTGCCGAAGCCGTTTACCCCGTTCCAAAGGCATTCTCAAAATACAAATGCTGAAATTAAGGAAAAAATTGCGTACCTTCTTTCTTTGACCGACAAAATCAAGAACGTGAAGATAAACTACCATAATCCTTTCGTTTCAAGGTTAGAGGCTGCATTTACAAGAGGGGATAAAAAGTTTGGAAAATTGATTTTTGAACTTTACAAAAAGGGTGCATATCTCACAAGTTGGGACGAGTATCTTGATTATAACCTTTGGGAAGAAACCGCAAAAGAGTGTGGAATTTCTTACGAGGAAGAAGCATCAAGGCAGTTTGAGAAAGATGCGGTTTTGCCTTGGGAAATGATTGACATGGGTATTACCAGAGAGTGGTTTGAACAGGAATACGAAAAGGCTTTGAGGGCGGAAAACACTATCCCCTGCGAGTTTAACTGTGTTAATTGCGGTGTTTGTTCAAGATTTAAGGTGCACAAAGTTATTGATAAAAAGTACGAGGCGAAGATTTTGCCGAAGCCGAAAAACGATGAGCAGCCTTCCATATTCAGATATCGTTTGAAATTGACTAAGGAAGACGATTTGAGATATCTTTCTCACTTGGATTGGCAAAATACGCTTATAAAAACTTTGTATCGTTCAGGTTTGAAACTCAATTTTTCAAAAGGGTTTAACCCGACGCCGAAAATATCTCTCGGCATAGCATTGCCGATTTTTGTGGAAAGTTTGACGGAATTTGTCGATATAGAAATCGTTGAAAAATTGTCAACGGAAGAAGTTGCGGAAAAATTGAAGAATGTTCTGCCGAAAAAAATTCGTCTTTTGGGAATAAAAGAAATTGAAAGAAGCGAAAAAAACATTGATTCTGTCGTGGAATGGGCAGAGTACGAGTTTTCTCCGATAGAAAAAGGTGTTTACGACATAAATAGTTTGTTGTATGATATAAACGAAAAGTTTTCCAATGGTAACGAACCTGTTATCGAAAAGAAAAATAAAAAAGGTATAACAAGAACAATAAAAATCAGACCTTCGGTAAAATCAATTACTTCTGATAAAGATAAGATAATAATGATTTTAAAGACGGGGCAAAATACTGAAACTCCCTCGCTTAGAGCCGATACGGCGATTGAGTTGTTCTTACCGAATATTAAGTTTGAAATAAAGAGAACAAAGTTTTTTGATGCTTCTCTTGAAACAATAGATTTATAAAGGAAAAAGTATGACAAAACAAATTGTAATTGCGGAACGGGATAATATTGCAGCGTTACTCGAAAATGGTAAAGTTTCTGAATTTTTCGTAAATAAAGGTGAAATTTTCTTAAACGATGTTTACCTTGCTACGGTAGAAAATATTCTTCCCAGTATTGAAGCGGCATTCGTCAATGTAGGCTCGGATAAAATGGGCTTTTTGCATGCTGATGATGTCCCCGGAAAAGGCAATCTCAAAAACAGATTGAACCCTAAACAAAAATTGATTGTTCAGGTTGTTAAAGAACCAACAGGTCATAAAGGACCGAGAGTTACAACAGACATCAGTATCCCTGGAAGATTTTTGGTCTTAATTCCGCAAGAAACAGGCATAAACGTCAGCAGAAAAATTGTTTCTTCAAAAGAAAGAGCAAGATTGAAATCGACAGTAAGCCTTATTAAGCCTGTCGGCGTCGGCGTTATCGTAAGAACGGAAGCCGAAGGTCAGGCAGAGTCCGATATTCAGGAAGATATGGAATTACTTCTCGAAAAGTGGAACAACATTATTACCGCTGCTGAAACTCAGGAAGCACCAAGCCTTCTTTACAGAGATCAAGATTTGTTGTACAGAGTAATAAGAGAAGCATGTACGGAAGATGTTTCTGAAATCGTTGTGGATACTCCGTTTGCAATGCAAAGAACTCAACAAATTTTGCAAAATTGGAATATGCTCAAAAACGTCAAATTGACCGTGTATAAAGGAACAGAACCCCTTTTGCAGGCATCAGGCATAATGAAAGAAATTAAGGCGGCGTTGCAAATTAAAGTTATGCTCCCGTCAGGCGGTTACTTGTTTATTCAAACAACGGAAGCACTTTCGGTTGTCGACGTTAACAGCGGTAAGTTCGTAAGTTCCGCAACTCAGGACGAAACAATTTTGAAAACTAACATCGAGGCCGCTCACGAAATTGCAAGACAATTAAGACTCAGAAATATCGGCGGCATGATTATTATCGACTTTATTGACATGACAAGCAGAAACGATAAACTCGCCGTTATGGAAGAATTTGAACTCGCTCTCGAAAATGACAAGGCTAAGCCTCAAATAGGTCAACTCTCGGATTTGGGTTTGGTTGAATTGACAAGACACAGACAAGGTCAAAGTTTGAGCGAAGTCTTCACTAAAAAATGTCCTCACTGCCAAGGTACGGGCATGATTTTTGAAGATATTCAATTTGCTTCTGCCCCGGGGGAAGGTGAATTGAAGTCAAAAGCAGCAAAATTGAAAGTTCCCGTTCAACAATTGAAAAATAAAAACGGAAACAACAATAATGTTTTTACAACAAAAGTTACCGATGTTGAAGAAAATGTTGCTGAAGAAATCAATGAAGTTGTTGAAAATCAACATTCTTACGACCAAAATCAAAACGGAAACGGCAACAATTATAATAACAAATATAATAAAAATAACCGTTTCAACAAAAATAAAAATCGTTTCAATAACAAATTTAACAGAAACAATAATTACCAAAATAACAACAATAATCAGGAAATTGCAAAACAAGAAACAAATGTTTCTGCAAGTGAAGATGTAAAAGAACAAAATGTTGTGGTAAAATCAGAACAGGTTCCCGTTCAAGAAGAAAAACAACCCGCTAAACAAGAGGTACTTCAAAAAGAAGAAGCCCCCGTTGTTAAAAAGGTCGCTGTGAAAGAGGAAACTGTCGATGTTAAGGAAACAGAACAAAAACCTGCTCCCAAAAAACGTGGCAGAAAACCTAAAGCAGAAAAAGAAGCGGAATCAGTAAAAGTTGAAGAAACAGCAACAACCGAGGAAAAACCTAAAAAACGTGGCAGAAAACCAAAAGCAAAAACTGAATAAATTTAACAATTACATTTTGCAATTGTGGACATCGTTATTGGTTTCAATGACGATGTTATGCCCTGCTTTTGCGGAAACAAAAGAAGAAAATCTTTCAGATGAATTTTTTAATGCCGCAATGCAGATAAATGTTCCGAGTGATGAAACTTCATCAGGTTTAGCCGTCAATGCGGGTAATGTTGCAGAACAAAACATGGCGGCTGAACAAGTCGGTGAAGAAACCATGAATGCAGGTACTAACGTTTTACTTTCCATAAAAGATTGGCTTGAAAAAACGACCGATAAATTACAAGATTTCGGCAATTCTATCGGAAATCAAATCGGTAATCATACAGGCTCAAATCCTGTAATAACAAAACTTTTGGTTGCTTTGGTTTTGGTTGCGGTTAGTGTCGTCATAATCGTTGTGATGGTTTTAATTGCCAAAAAATTCATTTTCAAAAAACAAAATGTTCGTCAGTTTGCTTCCGATGAAGAAGATGAATACGATGAATATGACGAAGATGACGATGAATATGAAGAATACGAAGACGGTGAAGATGACCAAGAGTACGATGAATATGGCGAACCGATAACTCAGGCTCAAAAACAACCCGAAAATCAACCGCAAAAACAGCCTCAAAGACAATCTCAGGAACAAAAGGTTCAAAATACTCAAAATGAGGTGTCTAATCCTCAGCCCCGTTCGGTTTCTACTCCCAAAACTATGGACGAAGCGATTAAAATATTTTTACAGGTTACTGAATAGCAAAAAAGATGAGTTTTGGCTCATCTTTTTTTTACTTTTTTTACTGTGATTTTAAACAACAGGTTTTCCTGTAACTTTTAAAAGTTGTTTAATAACTTTCGGCATTTGACAAACAAAAGAATAATTGCCTTTTGATACGGAACATTTTTCGCAGACACAATTAATTTCATAACATTCACGTGCTTGCTCCGTCCAACTTTGAGTAATTGAATTAGAAATCAATCCTTGGTTTTGAGCACAGTATACTTCGCTGTCAACGTATTTGTTTGAATAAACTTCTTGAAACATTCCACACCCCACTTTATGTTACCCAAAGATATTCTATTATATGTTGTTCAACATTTAAATACGTTATTTATAGGATTTAATCAGAGAATCCATTTTGTTCAGAATATCATCATTGTATCTTGTTGTCATTTTGGAAAATGGGAAAACTTCTGTTTGCAATGCTTTTGAGAAGTTTGAGGTGGTTTTTTGTATAAGATTTTTAGAAATTTCATCAATTTTTACGCAAAGAGCAAAGTGCGGAAGATTGTGATAATTAATCCATTCAGCCATTTGTAAGTCGTTTTTTTGAATATCGTGCCTTGAATCAATGAATTGAATAAGGGAAACAATTTCTTTTCTGTTTAACAAATAGTCTTCAAGATTTTTTTGCCAATCACGCTGCATTTTGTCTGAAACGCTGGCGTATCCGTACCCCGGCAAGTCGGCAATAACAAAAGAATCATTAATCAGAAAAAGATTAATAAGCCTTGTTTTCCCGGGCTTGTTAGAGGTTTTTGCCAAGCCGTTGTGGTTAACTATTGCATTAATAAAAGATGATTTTCCGACATTAGAACGACCGATTAATGCAAATTCGGGCAAATTTAAGTCAGGACATTCTTTAAGAGATGGAGCGCTGGTTATAAATTTTGCCGTTTTTATTTTCATTTAATAACTTCTTCTTGTATAAAACACTTGTCAAAAGTGAGTATGCCTTTGGACAATTGTATATGGTCAGTTGAACTTCATCATCAGTTTTTTCAACTTGAACAACGTCTTCAACAGTTTCTGCTTTCGGAGTTTCTACGTGAAAAACTCTGAAAAATTTCTTTCCGAATAATTTTTCGGGTAATGACCAAAATAATTCAAAAGACTGTAATATACTCATACAAAAATGATACCAGAAACGGTATCATTTTCAAATATTAATTTTAAAAATAGTTCATTATTATGATAATTTAGCAACACCTGATTTGATGTTTTCTTGTTTTTGTTTTTCCAAGTTCTCTAAACTTGCTTCAAGTGCTTTAAGTTGAGATTCGATGTTTTTTTGTTCCATATCAAGTTGATCATCTTTACTTTGGAGCAATTTAACGCTCGGATCTTTGTACCAAGATTCAGAGTTTCCGATGATGCCGTTGAGTTCGGTTGTGATTTCTCCTCTTTGATCAGATATAGACATCAATTGTTTATTGATTTTAGAAATCTTATCTGTCATTGCATATATGTTTAATTGGAAACAAGAAATACCCATTTTATTCTCTCTTTCATTCTCTCTACATCTATATAAAGTCTTCAAACCATGTAAAATTGCCATTTTTGACCATTTTGTATATAAAAATCTTAACAAAACTTAATAAAGATAAAAAATGGAGATTGATAATATTGCAAGAAAGTAAGATGAAATGTATAATTTAGGAGCAGAGAGTTTTCAGGAGTATAATTGAGAGCATTATTTTTTTTAGTATTAATAATTTTTGTTTTTCTATATGCTTTCATATATTTTTTAAAAAAGACATCATACATATTAAATTCTCCATCTTTGATTGAGCGGTTTTTCACTTATGTTATCAAGCGGGTTAAAAAGAGAAACAGGCGGATTTTGGCGTTAAAGAAGGCTGATAAATTTATTAAGCCTTATGAGAGCATTTTTTCTAATCTTGAATTAGCGAACAAATTTTGTGTTGTTAAACTTGATGTCAGGGACAAAGTTATCAAAATCAGAAATAAAAAGTTTGATAATAACGGAGAAAAGTTGATTTTGACGGCATACCGGTTCAGGGTTTCCGACAAAGACGAATGTTTTGACAGTGTGTGTGCCAATTTCGGCTACAAAACGACATTTGAGGAAATACGAGAGTTTATTTCTTCAAGGGCTGATATAAGAGGGAAAATTTTAGAGAAAAAAGAGCCTGTTTCCGAAAATATTACAAAAGAGGAAAAAAATGAACAAAAAGTTGTTGTTGAGCAAGTTTCTGACAGAGATTTTTCCAACAAGATTGACATAAACAATTCTTCCGAATCCGAGTTAATCGGGCTTCCCGGGATAAACATTGTTTTAGCGAAGAAAATAATAAAATTCAGGGAAGAAGAACACCCGTTTTATTCAGTCGAGGAATTTTTACGTGTTATGAAAATAAAACCTCGTTTTGCAAAGCAGTTGCAGGATTTGATTATTACCCGAAAAATTAATGTTCAAAAGGTTAAAAAGGCAAAAAGAGAAAGAATTATCGATATTTAATGAAATTAAATTTGTTCAAAATTATCAAAAATACGAATGCGGAAGGGCCTGAAAACAGGTTTTGTATTTGGGTGCAAGGCTGCTCAAAGCATTGTGATGGCTGTTATGCGGAAGAAACTTGGAGTTTTGGCGAGAATAAACTTTTTGAAGTTGAAGATTTGTTCGAGATGATTAAGGGCGAAAAGGATATAAAAGGCGTAACTTTTCTTGGCGGAGAGCCTTTTGAACAGGCAGAGGCGCTTTCCGAATTGGCGGAAAAAATTCAGTCAATCGGGCTTAACGTGGTAACTTTTACGGGGTTGCTGTACGAAAATTTGAAAAATTCAAAAGAAAAAAGTGTTTTAAAATTGTTAAAAAATACGGATTTGCTGATTGACGGCGGGTTTGAAAAAGATAAAGTCGATTTTTCAAGGCCGTGGGTGGGCTCATCAAATCAGAGATACATTTTTTTGTCTGGTAAATATGATGAAAAAATGTTATCATCGTATAAAAATAAAATTGAGGTCAGAATTAATAAAGACGGTACGATTTTTGCAAACGGAATGGGCGATTTCAGCCGTCTGGAAGAAAAACTGGGTCTTATAAGAGTTTTCAGGAGAAAAGAGAATGTATAAGAAATTATCAAATCTATTGAGAGCAAGGTTTCCGTACATTTACATAACCACGTATGAAGAAGAAAGAGCGACTTCTATCATCAGAAATCTTGTCAAAAACGAGGAGTTGATAAAGTACCCCCGAGAACTTTTTATTTGGACTCAGACGAACGGATTTGTGTGCGATGATACCGAAAAAACCGTTCCAAACACGGTAAATCCGATAAAAGCATTGGAGTTTATTGAAAAACACGACAAGGCTTCGGTTTTCATTTTCTATGATATTCACGTCAACTTTGGTATAAAAAACAGAGTCCCCGACTACAATTTGATAAGAAAAATGAGGGATATTGTTTACGAACTTAAAACAGGTGATATAAGAAAAAATGTTATCTTTATTTCTCCCGAACTTGTAATTCCCGATACGATGCAGAAGGACATAACGATTTTGGACTTTCCTCTGCCTGCTTTGCCTGAAATTAAGGCAAAATTAAACAGCATGCTTCAACAAAATTCAAAAGTTCACAACGAATTGACGGAGTCTGATAAAGAAAAATTGTGCAAAGCGGCACTGGGCTTGACTATGCAAGAGGTGGAAAATGCTTTTGCCCTCTCAATTGTTAATAACGGAAAAATTACGATTAACGATTTGAAAACAATTTTGCAGGAAAAAATGCAGGTTATCAAAAAAACAGGAATTTTGGAATTTATAAACAGTAACCTGAATATCAATGATATTGGCGGTTTGGACAATTTGAAAAACTGGTTGATGAAAAGAAAAAATTCTTGGTCGGAAAGAGCCAAAAGATACTGCGTGCCTGCGCCGAAAGGGGTTTTGATAACGGGAGTCCCCGGCTGCGGAAAGAGTTTGACCGCAAAAGCAATCAGCACGATGTGGCAGTTGCCGTTGCTAAGATTGGATTTGAGCAAAATTTTCAGCGGTGTGGTCGGAAGTTCCGAAGAAAATATGAGAAGGGCTATCGCTACTGCGGAAGCCGTTTCGCCTTCGATTTTGTGGGTTGATGAAATCGAAAAGGGGCTGAGCGGTGTCAATTCCGGCAATGACAGCGGTGTTTCTTCAAGAATTTTCGGGCAGTTTTTGACTTGGATGCAGGAAAAAGAAGCCCCCGTTTTTGTTATTGCAACGGCGAATAATATCAGTTATCTTCCGCCAGAGTTTTTGAGAAAAGGTCGTTTTGATGAAATATTTTTCGTAGACATTCCGACGTTCAATGAACGTAAGGAAATTTTTAAACTTCACATTGAAAAGAGATTGAAGGACAAGGAAGTTTCTCAATTGATTGTTCAAGATGATGAATTGTATTCAAAATTGGCGTCTTTGACAGAAAATTTTATCGGTGCGGAAATCGAACAGGTGGTTGTGTCAGCGCTTTATGAAGCATTTTTTGAAAACAGAGCATTGAAATACAGTGATTTTGTAAATACCATAAAAAACACCGTACCGCTTTGCACTACGCAGAAGGAAGAAATATTGCGTTTGCGTGAGTGGGCAAATGTCAGAGCGGTTGCCGCAACAAAGAAAACACAAGAGATAGAAAAGGAAGATATTCAATCTTCCCGTGGCGGCAGGGCGCTGGATTTTTAAACAAAGAAAGGGAAAAATATGTCTGTAACAGTTAGTGCAGTTCCGATACTTTTTTTATCCGCACATATTATTGCGGCAATTTCTACTTGTGCAGTGTCTGCATCGCTGAAAAATGCCTTTGAAAACTCGGCAATGGACGATATGCTGGAAAAAATTAACAATCCCGAAGAACTTGAAAAATTGAAAAAAATAAAATATCAACTCACGAAAGATGAAATTGATTTGCTTTCAAAAGAGTATGAAACACCTTTTATGAATAACGAACTTTTGGTCAGAACGCTTGAAGAATACGGTTTGGACATCGTTGAAAACAAGGAAAATTGCGTGGTTGCAAAGATTGAAAGATTGATAATTACTTTTGCAAAACAGGAAGACCACCCCTATATGATGAAAATAGAGTTTCCCAAGGATTGCGATGAAATGCAGGAAGATATCGTAAAAGATTTGTTTGAAGAATACGGCAGTAACACGCAGGAAGAAACTTACATCAGAATAAAAGATAAAATTGCTCAAAGTAATTTGTATATCGAGGAAGAAGAAGTTACGGACGACAATTCAATTGTCCTTACGATAAGCGTGGATTGAGGTTGCTATGTCTAATGCGAAAATTAAAATTACAATTTCTCCAAACGGTGAAATAAAAATGCACACGGAAGGTGTAAAAGGAAAATCTTGTGAACAATATATAAAAGTTCTCGAAGAATTGGCTGACGTGAAAATCGTCAAAAAGGAATATACTTCCGAATACTATGAAGAACAACAATCTGAAATTATAATTTCAGATAACAATCAGTATTAAAATAAAAAACGCCATTATTTTAAATAGTGGCGTTTCTGCTATGTTTGAAAATTTGTTTAGCCGTTAACAATAAGGTTTAATTTGTTTTGAACAGGTTCTGCCTCAAATAAATCACTTACCGAGCATTCCAAAATATCACATAATCTGTCCATGTTTTCGTAAGATGGCTGTGTTCTGCCGCTTGCCCAAGAATATACCGTTTGCTGAGGAAGATTTAATTCCTTTGCTAATTTATAAAGGCTCCAATTTTTCATCTTTTTAACGGCTTCTTTTATTTTGATTTTCATATTATCCTCTCTGCAAATATATATATTCAACACTTACGTATAATATTATATAATTGTAACAAAAATTAATATACCTATTGAGGCAAAATTACATTTTTTGTATGAGTGGTAAAAGTTAAAATAAAAAACAAAGGGCGGTAGTTAACCGCCCAAAGTGTATTGTTAAAGAAATATTTTATACACGGAATGCGTTGTTGTCTGCAACCGCAATCGGTGTTGTCAATTTTGTTGCTACCGCTATTGTTCTCGGGAAGTATTGTTGAAGAACCTGTGTTCTCATTGCAAGAATTTCAAGCGGCATAGGTTTTTGGCTGTTCATTGCGTTTGTTTCCGCAACGGTTTCTTTTCTGCCTCTGTCTGCTTGTCCGTCTGTTTCAAAGATAAAGTAGTCAATATATTCTTCTTGGAAAGAGGGGAATGCTTTTACGAATGCTGCTTTTTCTTGAAGGTATTCTTTTTGGAATTGCGGGTTGTCAGCAATCGGATTTTGCAAATATTCGGGTGCTTCTAAGCCTTGTTCTTGTGCGGCTTTTATTTCTTTTTGCATTTCTTTGTATTCGTTTTTTAAATAAGTGTCTTTGCTGTGTCCGAGTTCGTGGCTTACAACAAATTCATCGGTATTACAGTTCAAAATGCCGAAGTATCCCATAAATGCTGAATCTAAGTTGTCCTTCAACGGAACAATGTATCTTACATCTTTGCTCATATCAATGAGTGCATCTCCGGGGAGAGTTCTGAGCAAATCCTTGATTACGGGTTCTTTTGTTTGTTCGGGAGTAAATCCTTGAACTTTTCCGAGAATTGAAAGAAGCGGTTTTTTGTAGAAAGGAACTTTGAAAGTCTTTTCGTTCAAAACTGTTTGTTGGTTATTATTAAATACATCGGTAACAACCGTATCTTTACCTTTTTGCTCGATTACGTATTTATGTCCGTTTACAGATGAGTATGCGAGATTTTCGTTTACTCTGTCATAAGTTCTGTCAATTGTCGAAAGAACTTTACCGTTTTTATCCGTGATTTGATTGAACATTCTGATATGGCTGCCGTCAGCATCTTTTGTGTAACGGTAAGTTGTTGTTGTACCGTCAAGGCTGGTCATGTTTTTGCTGATATAAATTCCGCCGTCTTTATTTTTTATTGCTGATGAAATAACCTTTTTTCTTCCGAGAGCATCTGTTTCGACAACATTGTAAATTCCCGGAACATCAGACATTGTGTAAGTTTCTTTTGCAACAGTTTTGCCTGTAATAGGGTCTTTTCTTTCTGTTACCAAGTTTTTGTGTACGGGCATTGTCAACGGATTGGTAATTAAAGATTTTGAAATTGCACCGTGTTCATAGTCGGTAATTGTTTTTATACCTACCGTGGGATTGGATTCGGGGATTCTTGTTACTTCTCTTGAATCCAAAACGCCATCATTACTCCAATTGTTTTTTGAAATAGTAATCATCGTTTCGCCTGTTTTTGAATCAACAGTCTTACCTATCCAACGACCATCTTCCATTTGCATAAATACGTCATTGGGTAATTCTTGTCGTCCGTTTGAGGATTGATTTTGGGGTGCGTTATTTTCATTTTGTGCTCTAAATACCGATTTAATCGGGTTTGTTACTGCACCTATTGCTTGAATGTGCATGTTCTTTTTTTGCCTTTCACTTCTTACTTCGTTAATTTTAAATCCCGACAAATTTTTTTTCGCTAGTTTAAAGTGTTAATTTTACAATTTTTAATTTTTTTGTTACATTTGTAGAGTTTTATATTTTATGAATTTTTTGTATTGTTTTTTATTTTGATATTATAATAATTTTATTATGGCAAAGAAAATTACAATTTTAGGATCAACAGGTTCGATAGGAACTCAGGCGCTTCAAGTTTTAGAGAAACTTCAAGGCAAATTTGAGGTAGTAGCACTTTCTGCGGGAAATAATATTCCTCTTTTATCAGAGCAGATTGAAAAGTTTAAGCCCAAGAAGGTCAGTGTTCAAACAGGTGAATGTGCTTGCATTTTAAAGAAAAAATTTAAGGATTTAGAGGTCGTTTACGGTGATGAAGGGTTAGTTGACCTTTGTTCGGACACAACAAACGACATAATTTTAGTTGCAGTGTCGGGAAAAATCGGTTTGAAGCCGACGCTTACCGCTATTAAAAATCACATTGATATTGCGCTTGCAAACAAGGAAACACTTGTTATGGCAGGTGATATTGTTATGAGAGAAGCGGCGCTTAACGGGGTGAAAATTCTTCCCGTTGACAGTGAACACAGTGCAATTCATCAATGTTTGAATAATAAAGAAGGCTTAAAAAGACTTATTATTACTGCATCAGGCGGACCATTCCTTCATAAACATGTTTCTGAAATGAGAAAGGCAACCGTTGAACAGGCGCTTGCTCATCCACGTTGGAATATGGGCAAAAAAATCACGATAGATTCTGCAACTTTGATGAACAAAGGGCTTGAAGTCATCGAGGCTCATCATTTATTCAATGTTGATTATGATAATATTAAAACGGTTATTCACCCTCAAAGCGTAGTGCACAGTGCAGTTGAGTACAAAGACGGAAGTGTTATTGCTCAATTAGGCTTGCCGAGCATGCACATTCCTATTCAATATGCGATTTGTTATCCTGACAGAATTGAGGGAATTAAGACTAATTCGTTTGATTTTGCGGAAATTGCAAAATTGACGTTTGAAGAACCGGATTTTAATAAATTTCCGTTGTTGAAATTGGCGATTGAGTGCGGCAAAAAGGGCGGTTCTTACACTGTTTGTTTGAATGCTGCCGATGAAGAAGCAGTATTTGCATTTTTAGACGGAAAAATTTCTCTCGGACAAATTTCAGACATTGTTGAGGATATGATTACGCATCACAACAATGTAAATACTTTGGATATTGATAAGATTTTTGAAATTGACAAAACAGTCAGAGAAGAAACAAGACGACTTATAGAAAACAAATATTCACGGGGTTAATTATGAAAATTTTATGCTTAAACGGACCAAATTTGAATATGTTGGGAACGAGAGAACCTGAAAAGTACGGAACAACCACTCTTTCTGACATTGAAAAAGAAATTGCCGAGAATGCAAAAAAATTGAATGTTGAAGTTTCTTTTTACCAAAGCAATATTGAGGGTGAATTGGTAACAGAGATACAGAAGGCAAAAGGTGTTTTTGACGGAATAATAATAAATCCTGCGGCATATACGCATACGAGTGTTGCACTCAGAGATGCGATTTTGGCGGTAAGTATTCCTGCTGTTGAAATTCATCTTTCAAATATTCACACGAGAGAAGAATTTCGTCATCATTCATATACTGCCCCCGTGTGTATCGGACAGATAACGGGTTTTGGCAAATACGGCTACATTATGGCTTTGTATGCGATTGTTGATTATTTAAAAAATCATTAATATTTGAAATATATTAATATACAAAGAAAATAATTTGGGCTATAATTTTTGAGGAATGGTATAAGAAAATGCTTAATCTCGAAAATATAGCAGACAGAATACGAGAAGCGCTCGACAGTGAAAACGACAAGGCTCTTAAAGAAATTCTTGACGGTTATCATTGTGCCGATTTGGCTGAAATTTTGCAGGAATTGAAGCCCGAAGAAAGACTTCTTGCCTTCAAGGCTATTGATGAGGATAAAGCGGCAGAAATGCTGGAATACGCTCCTCCTCAACTGCAAGTTGAAATTCTTTCCGAGATAGGGGAAGAACAGGCTGCAAAACTTATTATGAAGATGCCGCACGATGAAGTTGCGGACGTTTTTGCAGAAATGGAAGAAGACGAAACAGAGTCTTATTTGAACAAATTGCCTGATAAAGTTTCTACTGAAATCAGGGAATTGCTTTCATACAAAGAGGATACGGCCGGCGGTATCATGACGCCGCACGTTTTAACCGTCAATAAGGATATGAAGGTCGAAGATGTTCTTTCATTTATTAAAATCAAGGCTGAAAAGGACGAGTTTGAACTGTATTACTTGTATGTAACGGACAGTCAAAAACACTTGTTGGGTGTTGTCAGTTTGAGGGCGTTGCTTACCAAACCGTATAAAACTAAAATTGAAGAAATAATGACGAGAGATATCGTCAAATTGCATATTGATGACCCGCAAGATGCGGTTGCGGATATTTTTATGAAGTATCAATACTCTGCACTTCCTGTTGTTGACTTGTACAACAGATTGAAGGGTATGATTACTTGGGACGATGCTCAGGACATTGTTGAAGAAGAAACTACGGAAGAAATTTACCAAACATCAGGTATTTCAACTGATTTGGTAGACGAAGACGAGATTATTTTTGGTTCGACGATAGATGCGGTAAGGGCGAGATGTCCGTGGTTGTTCATAACGTTGATAGGTGAATTTGCGGCAGCGAATGTTGCGAGCAAGTTTGAAAACACATTGAACGCATTGCCAATAATTGCGATATTTATGCCGTTACTTGCAGGTTTGGGCGGAAATATCGGAACGCAAAGTATTACTTTGATGACACGTGGTTTGTCCACAGGTCAGGTAACGTTAAATTCTGCACTTTTTCATATTTGGAAAGAGTTAAGGGTCGGATTTTTAATTGGTGCATTTTTCGGAGTTATGGTTTCATTAGTAACTTGGAAGTGGCAGCATAACTGGCATTTCGGAATAGTTGTAGGTATTGCAATGGCTGTTAATATGACTTTGGCAACACTTCTCGGAACGATTACGCCGTTTGTGTTGAAAAAGTGCAAAGTTGACCCTGCAATTGCATCAGGGCCTGTAATTGCAACTACTATTGACGTTTTAGGTCTTGCTATTTATTTTACGCTTGTAACTTTGTATCTGATGAATTTTATTTAATTTTAATGGAGAAAAATTGTGAGATATAACAACATAATTATGATTTCCGATAATCGTGAAGTTGCCGATAATACGGTTTCAAAAATTATGTTGCTCAGGGCGGTTGATTCTGTCGGGGTAATGGATTATAAAACGGCGGACAATATAATCGGGGTAAAATCGCCTGATTTGCTTTTGATTTACGTTGAAAAAGATGAAGATATTGATTTTATTCAGAAGATACGCAACTACGATAAGTACAAAAATACTTTCATATTGATGATTACAAATTCATTGGAAAGTGATTTTTTGTGTAGGGCATTTGATGCAGGGATTGACGATTTTGTTGATGTTGAAGCAGATGAAATGATTTTGAATATGCGGATAATGTGGGGATTGAAGAATAAAGTTGTGCGAGATATTTCTCAAAAAAAATCCGAAATTCTTGCAATGACCGATATTGTTGATAAAACGACTGGATTTTATAAAAAAACGCACACCCAAAATGTTTTTGACAGAGAGTATAAAAGAAGTTTGCCGAAGTATAATTCAACTGTTTTTATGGTTTTGGCTTCGGATATTCATTGCAGGCAGAACCTTTCGGTGCAAAAACTTTCGGGAGTTTTGAAAAACATTGTCAGAAGCGTTGATATGGTTGGTTTTGCGCCTGACGGAAAGATGTATTTACTTTTGTTTAATACAGATGAAAACGGGGCAAAAAACTTTTTTGAAAGGGTTAATAATGCGTTGGATTTTGACCTTTCAATATCTGCGGCGGCAGCGCAAACTTCTTCCGCCGACGATTTTAAAGATGCGGAAACTGTTTTAAATAAAGATTTAGCGAAGGCTTTGGAGAAAAGCAACACATTTATTTTTGAAACGGCAAAGGCAGAAAAATCTCCTTCTGGATTTTTCGACAAAACGCAGTTGAAAGACAATAATCAGCAAATGTTAAAGAGAGTTTTTCTTAAAAAAATTGAGAAAACCGTTAGTCCTTCGTTTTTCAAAATGCAATCAATTTATGAGCCAAAATTATTTGATACTGAAATAAAGCAGTTTTCTAACGAAAAAGAGAGCATTTTTGTCATAAGAAATAAAGAATTTACATCAACGGTTTCTGTTAAATACGGTGATTATTCAAAAATTGTGATTGAAATCAACGAGTCGTTTAAATCTGACAATGAGTGTGATACAATTGTTTTTGAGCCCGAAGAATTGACTTGTGAAAAATTGGAAAACATAATTCAGTCGGCTGCTGAATGTTTTAGGGACAAAATTTACAAAAGAGAAAAATAAATATGGAACTTTTATTATCTTCATCTGTTGAAAAATCTATAAAAGATGCCGCAAATTTAGCGCAGAAACTTGGTATAGGGCTTGAAGTCAGCAGGCTTCCGGGGGTTAAGAGGATTGACGATGATTTTCCTGCCATTATTGCTGATTTGAAAGAAGGGGTAAAAGATTTTCATGGCACGAGAACGCTGCACGCTTTGTTTTCTGACTTAAATCCTGCGAGCAAAGATGCTGCCTTGAAAAAAATTGCCGAAAAAAGGTATCAGCAGTCATTAGAGGCTGCAAAAGCAATAAATGCGGTCAATGTTGTTTTTCACTCGGGACACAAAGGTATGAAGCACAGAGTTTCCGTTGCAAATTATCTGGAAGGCTCTATTAAATTTTGGAAGGAATACATCAAGCAGTTTGAAGATTTGGGAATAACTGCGACGATAGAAAATGTTCTTGAAGATGCACCTGCGAACCTTGTAACGATTGTAGATGAGGTTAATTCTCCTAATTTGAAAATTTGTCTTGATACGGGACATGCAAATTTGTGTTCGCAAATTCCCGTTACCGAGTGGATAAAAACTTACGGAACGAGATTGCACCACATGCACTGGCATAACAATTACAAAACCAATGACGATCATGCCGGTTTAAGAAGCGGATTGGTTAATTTTATTGATGTTGCGGCTACTTTGAAGGAAGAAAATCTTTCGCCTCGTATTGTTTTTGAAATGTTTGAAAAACAAACTTTGTTTGAAAGCATCGAGATTTATAAAAAAATTATTCCTTAGAAAATTTCAATTGATATCCGTTGATTGAAACTTCAAAATCCGTTGCGGTTTCTGACATAAGTTCCGAGCGTTGGTTTTTGTAGTCTATACTCCAAGTTCCTAAAAATTTTGCGCCGTTGTGATTTTTTCCGTAAACGTATGCGTAGACAACAATTCTGTCTTTGTTGTACAAATCCCAGCCTATCGGGAAAATATCCCACATGTAATCGACTAAATCCAAATTTTTTGACTTCCAGTAATATCTGATGGCTTCTCTTATTGCGGTTAATTCGTACGCTTTTGCGGTTTCAAAATCGTAGACCCAAAGTTGAGTTTTCCAAGGTCCTTGTGTTTGAGAGCCGATTTTTTCCTTAACAGCGATTTTTTGACTGTCTTCCGACCAATCGAGCGGAACAAGCGTTCTTTTTTCGCATTGGAACAACTTTTCTGTTCCTGCTTTTATAAGAGGTTTTCTCTCTGTTTCCATTGTGTGAAAATCTCTCAGGGCAGAAAGAGTTGAGGTGCCTGAGGGTATGTTTATGACAAAAATTTCTGAGGCGACTTGCTCTGACGTCGGGTATGAATAAACAGTTGAGTACACCATTTTGCTCTTATCGGGTGATAAAACGCCTTGTGTTACAAGTTCTCGCCTTGTCATCAAAAGTCTTAAATCCAAGTCTTTTGTCCCCGGAGGAGTGTTGTATTTTACGATTTTTACGTGCGGATCGGGCAAATCAACAAGTTTGTCGTCTTTGGTAAAAGACGGTCTTGGGATTTTTTTGTCCTCACGTTTAATATCTTTTGACATTTCAAGGTATTGTTCAAAAGTTTTTGGTGCTTTATTTTGACTGTTAACTTCTCTGAAAGAGTGTTTTTCAACTTTTTTTGACTGCTTAAATTTGGGCTTTTTAACTTTTTTCTTCTTATGTTTTAAGGCTTTTTGCTCATTTTTTTCCCTTTTCTTTGCTTCTTTCGGTGATTCAGGCTCGGGGATAAGCATGTCGGGAAGTTCGTAATCTTCTATCGGAGATTCTTTTTGCGGCTTGTCCAAATTAACGTTGGGTCTTGAAAAAAAGCCCATTTCAAAAGCATTTGCAGGCAAAATAAAAAGTAGTGTTAATATTAAAATTAACAATTTTCTTTGCATGAATATTAAACCAATCCTTCTTGGTAGGCTTTGACGGTGGCTTTGTGCTTGTCGGCAACGTAAAGTTTGTTCAAAACACTGTGAACATGTGCTTTTGCGGTAGATTCCGCAATGACAAGTTTTGCTGCAATTTCATCATTATCTAAGCCGTCTGCAATGAGGCACAAAACTTCGTATTCCCTTTTTGTAAGTCCGTATTCTTTGTATTTTTGCGGATTGGGAGCTCCTGTGTGGGGCTTAACTTCGGGTGCTTTCTGCTTTTGAATGTTTGCTAAAACCAATTTTGCAATAGCAGGGTCAAGCCAAGCAGTTCCTTCTGATACTGCGGTTATGGCAGAGGTTAATTGCTGCTCGTTTGCGCCTTTCATAATGTAGCCGTCTGCTCCTGCACTGAGGGCTGAAAATACGTCATCTCCGCAATCTCTTGATGTGTAAATCAAAATTTTTGAGCAAATGTTGTTTTCTTTTATAGTTTCTGTTGCTTCAATTCCGTCCATAACGGGAAGTCCGATATCCATTAAGATAACGTCGGGAATAAGTCCTTTTGCAAGTTCAACACCTTTTTTGCCGTCGGCTGCTTCGCCAACAACTTCAATGTTTTCCGCTTTTTCTAAAACCATTTGAAGACCAAGTCTTGTCATTGTGTGATCTTCAACTAACAATACTCTAATCTTGCCCATGGTTACACCTTATTCTTTTCAATTACGGCATTTAACAAGAGGAAGAAAAATTCACTGCCCTTGTTTTGAATGCTTTCAAGCCAAATTTTTCCGCCGTGTGCTTCAATGATTTGTTTGGAAAGGTACAAGCCTAAGCCTGTGCTTGCGGAGCGTCTTGCCTTTGTTCCTTGTGAAAATCTTTTGAACATTTTGTTTACGTCGGAGTTGGAAATACCTATGCCGTTGTCTTTTACGGAAAACATGTAGTCTTTGCCGTTTAATGACGATTTAACAAGGATTTTTCCGTTTTCTTCCGTGTAATTAACAGCATTGCCGAGCAAATTCATCATTACTCGTCTGATTTCGTTTCTGTCTGCAAAAATATCTATTTCATCTGTCGATTCAAGTTCTCTGACAAGTTCAATATTCTTCGATTTAGCCAATGATTCAACTTCATCACAACATTGATTTACTAAGTCGTTAGGCGAAAATTCCGACTTCGCAAGCGGAATTGTCCCTGATTCGTATTTGTAAACTTCCAAAAGTGCGTTTACAAGTCCGAGCATGTCTTTGTTGCTTTGCATCATTGTTGATAACAAAAGATTTTGCTTTTCGGTCAGTTCGCCCAATGAACCGTCCGTGAAAAATTTTAACGTCTGAATTGCCGCAAGCAACGGTGTTCTCAAATCGTGAGTCAACGTTGCTATAAAATCTTCTCTGAGTCTTTGCGCCTCTTTTTGCGCCGTTACATCTCTTATTACGCAAACATAGTAGTCTGCGGGCATGATTTTTGCATAACTGATTTCGGTCGTTATATCACTTCCGTTAACCGCATTTTTGATTATAACGTCGCTAATCATTCCCGTTGTGTTGAAGCCTTTGTAGGTTTCCGAGAATTTTTCCGAATTTTCTGTCGTAAATAATTCATCAAGCGACATGTCCTTTATCATAACTTCCGATAAGCCGAACATTGTTTCTGTCGCATAATTTGCTGCTTCAATTTTTCCTTCTTTGGATATTAAGATAATTCCGTCAGCACAATTTGATATTATGGCGTTTAATTTTGCGTTCGCTTCCGTTAATTCAGCCGTTCTCGCTTTTACCATATCTTCCAATTTTGCGGAATAGTTTTCAAGTTCTTTGTTCGCCTTGTTTAATTCTTCTATTTTTTCTTTCAAAGAAGTTATTAAATTGCTTCTTTCAATTCCGTTTCTGATATTGATGATTAAATCGTCGTTGTCCCAAGGCTTTTCAATGTATTTGTAAAGTCCGACTTCGTTAATCGCACGAACAGCGTTTTCCTTGTCCGCATAACCTGTCAGCAAAATCATACAAGTGTCAGGATAAAGTTTTTTTGCTTCTTTTAAAAATTCTAATCCGTTCATCTCAGGCATAACAAAGTCTGAAATGATTAAATCAGGCTGATTTTCTTTCAAAAATTCTACCGCCTCTGTCGGTACGTTGAAAAAATGTGTGTCCGTAAATCCTTCTAAACTCAATAATGTTTTTAAAGTCGATGTAACAATTTTTTCATCGTCTACGATTAAAATTTTCTTTGTCTTATACATTGTCTTATTTATCCCAAATTTAAAAAAACAGGCAGATACTCTACCTCTACAACATAATAATCTATTTGTTGCATAAATACAAATATATTAAATATTGTAAATCGGTTGTTTTGCCTGAAAATATTGTCTTATAAGAGTTTTGAAAATAAAAAAAACCGGCTCGTTTGAACCGGTTTTTTAAATGCTTTCGTTTCTTGGAAACTATGCGTCGATTTTGTCAACAACACCTGCTCCAACTGTACGTCCGCCTTCTCTGATTGCGAATCTCATACCTTGTTCGATAGCAACAGGAGCGATAAGTTCAACTTCCATTACAACGTTATCACCAGGCATTACCATTTCGCCTTCGAATTTAATAGTACCGGTAACGTCAGTTGTTCTGATGTAGAACTGCGGTCTGTAACCGGGGAAGAAAGGAGTATGACGTCCACCTTCGTCTTTAGTCAAAACGTAAACGTTTGCTGTGAACTTAGTGTGCGGGTGGATTGAGCCGGTTGCCGCCAATACTTGACCTCTTTGAATTTCAGATTTATCAACACCACGGAGCAATGCACCGATGTTGTCGCCTGCAAGACCTTCGTCGAGCATTTTTCTGAACATTTCAACACCTGTTACAGTTGTTTTCTTAGTTTCGCCGAAACCAACGATTTCAACTTCTTGTCCAACTTTTACACGTCCTCTTTCAACACGGCCTGTTGCTACTGTACCACGACCTGTGATTGAGAAGATGTCTTCAATCGGCATAAGGAACGGTTGGTCAACATCACGTTCAGGAGTCGGAATGTATTCATCAATTGCATCCATCAATTCCCAAATTTTGTCAACCCATTTGTCTTCGCCTCTCTTGATTGCAGGGTTTGCTTGAACTGCTTCTAACGCCTTCAATGCTGAACCTCTGATGAAAGGAATGTTGTCGCCGTCAAATTCATATTGAGTCAACAATTCTCTTGCTTCCATTTCAACCAAATCGAGCAATTCTTCATCGTCAACCATATCACATTTGTTCAAGAATACAACAAGTCTGGGAACACCAACTTGGCGAGCCAACAAGATGTGTTCTCTTGTTTGAGGCATCGGACCATCTGTTGCTGCGATAACGAGGATACCGCCGTCCATTTGTGCTGCACCTGTAATCATGTTTTTTACATAGTCAGCGTGACCTGGACAGTCAACGTGTGCATAGTGTCTTTTTTCTGTTT
>ERZ857629.1224-NODE-1224-length-29382-cov-16.520817_pt1 | contig 29382 bp, 25 predicted proteins | sample MGYA00519700_ERZ857629 | MGnify/ENA primary metagenome ERZ857629 (study PRJEB31778, sample SAMEA3449351) | human gut metagenome | biome: human gut; feature: human-associated habitat; material: faeces | place: United Kingdom | collected 2010/2012 ...
AGCGAGAGTCGATGAGCACTGGCGGGAGATAGGGGCGAGCCCCTATCCTAAATATGAGCCCCTTTCAGGGGCAGCTGCGCCGCAACCGCCACGCTATTCGGCTCAAAATCGTGCAGAGATTTTCCTAACATTGACATTATCAACCTTTCTTGCCCCTGTGCCTTAAAACAAAGTCATCTACTCGCGGCCGCGAGTAGCGCAACCTTCGGCCGCGGGTAGCATTACCTTCGGCCGCGAGTAGCTCTACCAGCGGCCGCGAGTAGATAATTATCATAGGCCTTGGTGGGACTTTTAAACAATTCAGGGAGAATCAATGATAGGCAAGAGTATTTTAGAACATATTCAAACGCCCCACAAATCAATTTTGTCCCGAAGATATATCCTTGATTGGAAATAATTGAGTAAATTTGTCTCTTACTACATAAACAAATAAAAGCCCATATTATGATTTTCGTCATCTCAAGTTCCATATTGTCTGCACGCTTGCAAGCCATTGGCCGCGTCATCATTGCGAAAAACAATTTGCCCATTCTCGACAGTTTTCTCTTTGACATCCAAGACAAGACACTGACCATCACCGCGTCTGACAACGAAACCACCATCAAGACCTCAACCGAACTGAATGAAAGCGACGGCAATTTCAAAATTGCCATCAACGCCAAGACGATACAAGACTCCATCAAGGAAATTCCTGAGCAGCCGCTCAAGTTCTCCATCAACGAAGAAACCAAGGAAATCACCGTTTCATACCAGAACGGTCAGTACAACTTCATGGGACAGGACGCTGGAGACTACCCCACTCCGCCTGCCATCACCGACAACGTGAAAACGCTGACGCTTTCAACCGATGACATGCTCAGCGGTCTTTCACGCGCCTTATTTGCAACGGCAGAAGATGCCATCCGCCCCATCATGAACGGCGTCTATTTTGATTTCACGGGCGAGAAACTCACCATCGTGGCAAGCGACGGCCACAAACTGGCCATGAGCGAAATGAACAATGCCCAATACACGGAACAGGGTGCTTTCATCTTCCCGAAAAAACCAGCATCGCTGATTAAGAACATCCTGCCGAAAGAGGAGAAGGATGTCAATATGCAGGTGAGCGAAAAAAACGCTGTGATAAAGACAGAGAATTTCACCATGACCTGCCGTCTCATCGAAGGACACTACCCCAACTATCGCAGCGTCATCCCGCAAAACAACCCCAACCAAATCAACGTCAACCGCAATGCGCTCCTCAGCGCCCTACGCCGCGTGTTGATTTTCTCCAACGCCAACAGTGCGCTGGTGAAACTCCAAATCGTGTCCAACAGAATTGAAGTATCGAGCCAGGACATCGACTTCTCCATGTCGGCACAGGAGTCGCTGATCTGCGACTACAACGGCATGCCCATCAGCATCGGTTTCAAGGGAACGTATCTGCTCGAACTGCTCAATAACCTCGACGGGGAGGAAATCAACATCTATTTGGCCGATGCCAGCCGTGCCGGCATCTTCGTTCCCACCATTCAACCTGAAAACGAAAAAACCATCATGTTGCTGATGCCCATGATGCTAAACGAATAACAATGAAACTGAATCTCACACGACCCATCATATTCTTCGACATCGAAGCCACCGGACTGAACATCGCGCAAGACCGCATCGTGGAACTCTGCTACATCAAGGTGTTCCCAAACGGCAACGAGGCTTCTGAAACGCTGCGCTTCAACCCGGGCAAACACATCTCTGAAGAAGCAAGCGCCGTCAACGGCATTCACGACGAGGATGTGGCCGACTGCCCGTCGTTTAAGGAAAAGGCCAAAGACTTGGCAAACACCTTCCACAACTGCGACATGGCGGGCTTCAATTCCAACCACTTCGACATTCCGTTGCTCGTGGAGGAATTCATTCGCGCCGGCGTTGATTTCGACATTTCGAAATGCCGCTTTGTCGACGTGCAGAACATCTACCACAAGCTGGAACAAAGAACGCTATCGGCGGCCTATAAGTTCTATTGCGGAAAAAATTTGGAAGAGGCCCATACGGCGCTGGCCGATACGAAGGCCACCTACGAAGTGCTTCAAAACCAGCTCGACCGATACCCAAATGATCTGAAGAACGACATCGCCTTCCTGGCTGAGTTCTCACGCCGCAACAACAACGTGGACCTGGCGGGCCGCATCGTTCTCAACGAACAAAAAGTGCCGGTCATCAATTTCGGCAAATACAAAGGCCGTCCGGTGATGGACGTGTTGCGACACGACCCAGGGTATTACGCATGGATTATGCAAGGTGATTTCCCGCAAAACACGAAACAAACTTTCATGCGGTTTAAACTTCAACTGCTCTGACCGTTTCCATTCACGATTCGAACTAACAAATATGCAACAAGATAAGTCTCTCAAAGGCAAACACATCGTTTTGGGCATCACCGGAAGCATCGCAGCCTATAAAGCCTGCACGCTCATCCGCCTGCTGATAAAGGCCGGAGCGGAGGTACAGGTGGTAATCACGCCCGCAGGAAAGGAGTTCATCACGCCGATTACGCTGTCGGCGCTCACCTCGAAGCCCGTTATCTCGGATTTCTTTGCACAACGCGATGGCACCTGGCACAGCCACGTGGCTCTCGGACAATGGGCCGACGCCATGATCATCGCTCCTGCCACGGCCTCAACCATCGGGAAAATGGCCAACGGCATTGCCGACAATATGCTCATCACGACTTATCTCTCGATGAAAGCTCCAGTGTTTGTTGCACCAGCTATGGACCTCGACATGTTTGCCCACCCAACGACCACCGAGAACCTGCAAAAGCTCAAACGCCACGGGGTGTCGGTCATCGAACCAGCAACGGGCGAACTGGCCAGCCACCTGGTGGGCAAGGGACGCATGGAGGAGCCTGAGGAGATTTTCAACCATCTGCAACGTTTCTTCCAACGGAGCCAACGCCTGGCGGGAAAGAGAATCCTCATCACGGCAGGCCCCACCTACGAGCGCATCGACCCGGTGAGATTCATCGGTAATTTCTCCACGGGGAAAATGGGCTTCGCCTTGGCTGAGGTATGTGCCCAGGAGGGAGCGGAAGTAGAACTGGTGGCTGGGCCTGTTTCTCTCAAAGAAAACCACCCGAACATCCACCGAACGGACGTTGAAAGCGCACAAGAGATGTATGAAGCGGCCAAGGCGCTCTATCCAGATGCCGATGCGGCCATTCTCTGCGCGGCCGTGGCTGATTTCACGCCGGCGAATGTGGCCGACGAGAAAATCAAGCGCAAAGGCGATGACTTGAACATCCAGCTGAAACCGACGCACGACATCGCGGCCTCACTGGGACAAATGAAGCGCGAGGGACAACGCCTCGTTGGCTTTGCTCTCGAAACGCAGGCGGAACAAGAGAATGCAACGGCCAAACTGCATAAAAAGAATTTCGACTTCATCGTGCTCAACTCTCTCAGGGATGCCGGAGCTGGCTTTGCGGTCGACACCAACAAAGTGACCATCCTCTCAAAGGATGCCTGCCAGGAATATCCCTTGAAGAGCAAAAAGGAAGTGGCACACGACATTGTGAATTGCCTATGCGATTTATTCTGATTTTTTCTTTCTGCTGCTCGCTCTGCCTGCTGCGCCCTATGGCGGCGGCCGCACAGGAGCTGAACGCCAACGTCACGGTCAACCACCAGCAAATCCAGCAAACGAGTACGGGAGTTTTCGAAGCACTTGAAACGGCGCTGAAGGCGTTTATGAACGAACGCCAATGGACGAACCTGCAATTCAAACCGCAAGAACGCATTAACTGCAATTTTGCCATCACCGTCACAAAATACAAGGACGGCGACAACAGTTTTGAATGCAAAATGATGGTGCAGAGCTCACGCCCTGTTTTCAATTCCAACTATAGCACCACGGTGTTCAACACGCAGGACGCGAACTTCAATTTCACTTTTCAGGAATACGACAAACTGGAGTTCCGAACGGACGTGATTGACAACGACCTGACGGCCATGATGGCTTATTATGCCTACCTCATCATCGGTCTTGACATGGACACGATGGCGCCTGAGGGCGGTACGGACTACCTGCGCACGGCGCAAACGATTTGCAACAACGCACAGACGCTGACGAAATCGGCCAAAGGATGGAAGGCGTTTGACGACGGCAAAAACCGCTATGCCATCATCAATGACTACCTCGATAATGCCATGCAGCCTTTCCGACAAATGCAGTATAAATATTACCGGCAAGGACTTGACATCATGGCCGAAAGTCCAGAACGCGGCAGAGCGGCCATCACTGATGCCATCGCGCTGCTCAAGGAAGCACGGGCCAACAAGAGCCTGAGCATGCTACCGCAACTTTTCACGGAATACAAACGTGACGAACTGGTCGGCATTTACCAAGGGAAAGGCACGGGGAAGGATAAAGAGGCCGTTTACGAAACGCTTTCCAATATCAATGCGTCGCAGAATAGTTATTGGAATAAGCTGCTGAAATAAGGTGCGTATTAAAAGGTTGGGGGGCAAAATCCAGAAAAATCTCTGCGCGATTTTGAGCCAAATAACATGGCGGCTACGACATAGCTGCAAGGGGAACCGCGCGGACATTTGGCGGAGGCCTGGGGCGAAGCATTGTAGCTCACTTTGCTCGCAAAGTGAGGGGGCGAATATTGTGGCGGCCAAGCACGAGCTAAAAATCCAACAAAGTTATGCCCCAGAGCGCTGGTCAAGTTCGCTACGTGTTCGTGGCCCTCACTTTGCGAGCAAAGTGAGCTACAATGCTGGCGCCGCAACAGACGATTGTGCGAGCCAGTGCAAATCTCCGCTGCGAGGGCGCTACCGCTAACCTTTAATATTTCAATTTTGAGCACCCTACCCTTTCAGGGGCGCTGTCGCCTCTCTACCAATCTTGATTTTATACACCCCACCTCTCGGGCGCATCTACTCACCGTTACTAAAAACAAAACGGAATGCTGAAGAATCTAAAAATAAGCAACTACGCACTCATCGAGAAATCGGACATTGATTTCTCATCAGGCTTTTCTGTCATCACGGGTGAGACAGGAGCAGGAAAGAGCATCATCCTCGGTGCCCTGGGACTGCTCATGGGGCAACGCGCCGACTCGAAAGTGATCAAGGCCAACGAGAAGAAATGTGCGGTGGAAGCTGTCTTCAATATAGAAGGACTGCAACTGGAGGCCTTTTTCTCTGAACACGACATCGACTACGATGCCGAGGAGTGTATCCTGCGCAGGGAGGTCTCTTCAAACGGGAAAAGCCGTGCCTTTGTCAACGACTCTCCCGTCTCGGCAAGCACGCTGAAATTGCTGGCGGCGGAGGTGATTGACATCCATTCGCAACACCAGAACCTCTTGATGGGACGCGAACACTTTCTGCTCGACATTCTCGACGCGGTGGCGAACAACCTGGAAGTGAAGGACGCGTATGCTCAGTGTTTCCACGAATGGCATGAGGCCTGCAAAGCCCTGAAACAGCTCAAGGAGCAGAGGGCGCAAGACCAGGCCAACCGCGACTTCCTGCAATTTCAGTTTGACCAACTTGAAGCGGCCAACCTGCAGGCCGACGAACAAAGCGAACTGGAGGAGGAACACCAACTGCTGAGCCATGCCGAAGAAATCAAGGGCAGCCTCTTTGAGGCGCTCAACGCCTTTTCGGAAGACGGAGGCAACATTGCAGGAAAACTGCGCAACGCTGCACACGCCCTGAGCAGCATTTCAGGGGTGTTTGCGCAAGCGGAAGCGCTGGCGGAACGGATTGAGAGTGCAAGAATCGAACTGGAGGATGTTTCGGAGGAACTGGAACGCAATGCTGAAAACATCGAATTTGACCCTGCACGTTATCAGTTTGTTGAAGAACGCCTGAACACGATTTACGAACTTGAAAAGAAACACCAGGTTAACACCATCGCCGACTTGCTCCGCCTGCAAGAAGAACTCAACCTGCAACTCAACAACATAGAAAACGGCGACGAAATCATAGCCGAAAAGGAAAAGGCCATCGAAGGGCTCTACCAACGCTTGCTCTCGCTGGGTAAGGACATCACAACGAGCCGAAAAACTGCGGCCAAGACAACGGCCGAAAATCTGATGCTGACACTGCAGACGCTGGGTATGCCGAATGCCCGCCTGCGATTTGAAATCACAACGCGCACGGCGCCCGACATAAGCGGTTTCGACAACGTCACCTTCCTCTTCAGCGCCAACAAGAATGTGCCGGAACAAGATGTCACGCAGATTGCCTCTGGCGGTGAAATTGCGCGACTCATGCTGTCGCTCAAAGCGTTTCTCTCGCAACGCAAGAAATTGCCAACCATCATCTTCGACGAAATTGACACGGGTGTGTCTGGAACGATGGCGGAACGCATGGCGCAGGTGATGCAGCAAATGGCACAGAATTGCCAGGTCATCTGTATCACGCACCTGCCGCAAATCGCAGCGCTCGGACAACAGCACTACCGGGTGTTTAAGTCGGAAAACGACACGGGCACCTCAAGCCACATCACCCGCCTGAACAACGATGAACGCATCCGCGAAATTGCGAATATGCTGAGCGGAGAGGAACTGACCGAAGCGGCCATCAACAATGCAAAGGCGCTTCTGAAAAACAAGTAAGTAATGGTGAAAGATTAAGTTGAGCAATTTTGACCTGTATTTTTGTTGGTTTTGGAATTTGGAAGAGGGAGCATAGCGGGCTATGTGACCGATGACAAATTTCAAAAGCGGCAAAAAGACAGGGCATAAAAAAATAATATCTTACTCTTCGAAATTGGTCAAGTTAATATTTCACCATTACTAAAAGCCAACCATAACCAACCGATATGAAAAAAACATCCCTACTGATAGCCATTCTCTTTGCAACGTTTGGCCTCAACCAAATGTCGGCACAAATTGCCGATTTGAAAAACGCCTACAAGGGTGTCGTTAAAATCATCACATATAAAGCCGACGGCACCATCCTACGCGACGGCACTGGCGTGTTTCTCAACAAAGAGGGCGACTGCGCTGCCTCTTTCGACTTGTTCAAAGGCGCCACTGCTGCCGATGTCATTGATTTCAAAGGCAACAAGAGAAAGGCTTGGCGCATCTTGGGCGCCGAGGGGTATAAATACAACTTGGTGAAATTCAGCACCACAACGGAGGGCAAGAAAAACGAGACTGAGTTTTTCGCCATCGCCCAGGCGCCGAAGGTTGGCGACACGGCACTCCTGCTCCACTACACGACCAACAAGAAAGACAAACCGACAACGGCCAGCGTCACCCAAAGCGATGAGTTTGACGAGGGACGCTACATGCACACCACTGTGGCCAACGAGGACCACAACTTCGGATGCCCCATTCTTGACGCAAACGGAGCGCTCGTTGGTTTCGTACAGCAAAACGTAGAGAAGAAAGACTCTACTTCCTGCGCCATCGATGCGAATTTCCTCAACAAGCTCCACATCAGTAGCATGAGTGTTCTCAATTCTGACCTCCGACAGATTCTCATCCCCAAAGCGCTGCCAAGCGAGGAGAAGGAGGCGCTGACTTACTTGGCAATGATGAATGCCACCGACTCTGTGGCCGCCGCCACGAGCTACAATGATTTCATCACGGCCTACCCAGAAAATGCCGAAGGCTATGTTGCACGCGCCAAATTCTATGCTGCCAAACAAGACTTCGCCCGCTGCGACGCTGATTTTGAAAATGCCTTGAAGCAGGCTGGCAGCGAAAAGTCAACGATGAAAGCCGACGAAGTTCATAACGAACTGAGCAAAGTTATTTTCCAAAAGGCCATCTACAGCCCGAAGGTTGAATACAAAGACTGGACGTTGACCAAGGCGCTCAAAGAGGCCGAAGCTGCCTACGCTCTCAACAACCAAGGTTTCTACTTGCTGCAACAGGGACGCTGTCTGTTTGCCGATAAGCAATATAAATTGGCCTACGAAAAGTTTTTCCAGTTGGCCTCCCAACCTGCACCAAACGACGGCAACGAATGGTCGGGAAAGGCCAAGGCCGACAACTGGTTTTATGCCGCCCGCTCGCTGGAACTGGCCGGCGGCGACAGTCTGCAAGTCATCGCTTTGATTGACAGCGCCATCTCCCAATGCCAGAAACCGTACGACCAAGCAGCGGCACAATTCTTCCTGGAACGCGGTCAACGCTACCACCGCATCAATGAACTGCGCAAGGCTGTCAACGACTACAACGTCTACGAAAACACGGTCGGCCCAGCCAACCTTGGTGCCGAGTTTTATTATCTCAGAGAGCAGGCTGAACTTGGCTCGCGCATGTATCAACAGGCGCTCGACGACATCCAGTCGGCCATTCTCCGCGCACCGAACGACTTGGGTCTGCAAATCGAACAGGCCATCGTATTGCTCCGCGCAGGACTCTACAAGCAATGTGTTGAATATTGCCAGAAACTCCTGCAAATGCACAACGACTTGGCTGACATCTATAAGATCAAAGGTATTGCCCACGGCGAACTCAAACAGAAACAGCAAGCCGTTGCCTGCCTCACGAAAGCGAAGGAACTGGGCGACGACACGGCTGACAGCTATATCCAGAAGTATAAATAAGTAATGTTGAAAGAATAAGTTCCGCAATTTTGCACCTGCATTTTTGAGCTATTTTTGAACTTATTCGAAGGAGCAATGCGAGCATTGTGACTGAGAATAAGTTCGAAAATAGCCGAAAAGGCAGGGGAGTACATAAATTATTACTTGCCAACGGCAAAATTGCGGAAGTTATTTTTTCAACATTACTAAGCATCTCACACAGAGGGCGGCAGACGATGAACGGAAAGCCGCCCTCACATCTTCGTCAATAAGTGGAACGGAACGGGAAACCGCCCAAAACAAATTCTGCATGAAAGATTTGAAATCATTGATACGCCCAAACATTCAAACGCTATGCCGTCAATTTGTCGACACGGAACACGCTATTGACAAGAATCACATAGCGCTCGACAGATGTGAGAGTCCGTTTAACGCACCGCTCAACCGAAAGCCTTATCCCGATGAACTCAGCCGACTGAAAACGGCCGTGGCCATCGACAAGAAAATAACACCCGAGATGATTGCGCTGAGCGTGGGACAGACAACGCCGCTGGACTTGATTCTCCGCCTTTTCTGCTCTCCGCAACGAGACAACATCATCATCCACGAACCTTCGCCGCTCTCTTTTGCAAGGACTGCGGCGCTCAACGATGTTGAATGCCGCCACTGCCGCATGAACCCGCACTTTGACATCACGGCGGAACACTTGCTAAATTCCACAAACCAACGAACGAAGGCCATCGTGCTCTGCAGTCCTAACTATCCGACGGGAAACCTGCTCAACCGCAAAGAAATCATCGCGCTGGCTGAGCGCTTCGACGGACTGGTGGTGATTGACGAGACATTCATTGAATTTTCACGCAGCGAGAGTTTCGCACGGCTCATCAAACGCCTGCCCAACATCGTTGTCATCGGCAATTTCTCAGCAGCTTTCGCGTTGGGCAGTCTCTGCTTGAACTATGTCGTCTGCAGCGAGGAGATTGCTAAATACATTGAAATCCTGGCCGGATACGACAGCATGCCGCGCATCGTTGCCGAGACGGCCATAGAGATGTTCACGAAACGGCGCTACGACGTTGACAAGTGGGTGAAATGGATTCTCGACGAAAGAGACAAGGTCATCACGGCCATCAACATGCTGAAACTCTGCAAGGAAATCTACCCCACTTCTGCCAACTTCTTCATGATGCGCACGGAGAACGCTCCCCTGCTGAAAAAATACCTTTCAGAACACGGGGTGAACGTCACCGACTGCAGCCGCTATCCAGGCTGCGACAACAGCCTTAACATCACCATCGGACTCACGCCCCAAAACAATGCGCTGCTGGGCGCACTCAGACGATTCTGACACCCAACACCTCACCTTTCCCTGCCATGAACAAACTGAAAACGATTGCTCTACTCATGCTCTCTTTGCTGCTCTGCTTCTCTGCCTGCCAGAAGTTGGAGTTGGGAGACGAGGAAAATAAAGGCGGCAACGAAGGCGGAGGAGGCACAGAAAAACCGCCAAAAGACGATGACGACGAAAATGCCAATTGCGACACGCTGAGCATCATGGAAGCGCTTAGTTTGCCAAAGAATAAGATTGATACGGAAGTTATTCTCAAAGGCTACATCGTTGGATATATAAAAGGCACCGGACTAAATTCTGCCACTTTTGCTTTGCCCGAAAATGCGCCAAACACGAACATGCTACTGGCAGACAGTCCGCAAGAAAAACTTGCTGCAAATTGCCTTCCTGTCGCACTACCCAAGGGCGGCTCTATGACAATAAGAGAAAAACTCAACCTCTTTGATCATCCGAAATTCTTACATAAGAGAATTGCCATATACGGCGCCATCACCACCTACTTCAATGTCAACGGCATCAAGAACATCTGGGACTATAATTTTCTCCATGATTCTTCTCCAGAAACGCCGCCAGACACCATCACCAATGACTGGCCAGGAATTGACAACAACCCGCAAATTATTCCCGGAGGGCGGTAAACGTCCCAAGAAAATCTGGCAAACCCGCTAATTCCTGCAAATACGCAAAAGTTTCTGCCGGAAAATTTGGAAGTTCGGAAAATAAGTAGTAACTTTGCATCGCATTTGAGAAACAAATGTAATACGGAAAGGAAGTTTGGGTGAGTGGCTGAAACCACCAGTTTGCTAAACTGACGTACGGGTTTACCGTACCGGGGGTTCGAATCCCCCAGCTTCCGCATTTGGCGCTTTCATCTAATGGTTAGGATACATGCCTCTCACGCATGGTATACGGGTTCGATTCCCGTAGGCGCTACAAAGCACGTCCTTTGAGCTTTCACGAGCCTAAAGGACGTGTTTTTTATGCTCCTTATAATATCCATAATAAGCAACCAACTTGACGCCGTTTGGGAAATATATAAAAATCCGCCGTTGCCGTACTTCGATATGTACGACAACGGCGGATTTCGCTTTATGATTCTTCCGTCGGCCTCTCTCAGGCTTTCAAGATAATGGCACCGTTGGCTGGGACAGTAACAAACGTGTGGTGATCAGCCTTAAATTCAATCGTCTGCGTCTCTCCGCTCAAGAGGTCAATGGCTGAGTGCAGACCGCCACGCAACGAAAGATACTCGAAAGCGTTGGCAGGGATTCGCACACCGATATGGGCCTCAACGTCTGAGAAGTTGGCGACGATGAAAAGCGTTTCGCGCTTGCATTTGCGGATGAAGGCATAATGACAGCCGGGGTCAAACGAACAGGTGTGGTCGTAATTGGCGTGCATCAGGTCGTAGAACAAGCCTTCACGAATGGCGGAAGAGTCGTTGCAGAGACGCACTACCTTGCGGTAGTAGGTATAGAGTTTCTTCTCTTCCGGCGTGAAATGCTGCATGCCCGCAGCGAGCTGCTGCATACTTTTCACACACCAATAGTCGAAAATCGTTGTCCGACCGTCACGGCCGCTGAAACCTTCCACGTCCATACCGCGCTCACTGAGTTCCTGACCGGCATAAACCATAAACGGATTGGTGTTCATGCAGGCACTTACCACCAGAGCCGGCAAAGCACGTTCTGCATCTCCAGCGAAGAAGTCGGAGGCGATGCGCTGCTCGTCGTGGTTCTCCAAGAAGTTGAGCATGTGTTCGTGGATGTCGTCTGTCTGCTGCCAGCATCCCGTGATGCAGGCGGAAGAAGCCTGACGGCATACAACGGCACGCAAGGCGTCATAGAGCCCCACCTTGTCGTAAAGATAGTCAAAACCACCCTCGTGGATATAGCGACGATATTCACCAGGGTTATACACCTCGGCAATAAACACTACATTCTTAAACTGCTCCTTCACCTTGGCGATGGCATAATGCCAAAACTCGCAAGGCACCATTTCGGCCATGTCGCAACGGAAAGCATCAACGCCCTTGGCTGCCCAGAAGAGAAGGATGGCCGTCATCTTTTCCCACGTGTTGGGCACGGGAGAGAAATGACATACGCGTCCGCCGCAATAGTCAATGCCATAGTTGAGTTTCACTGTCTCATACCAGTCGTTCTTCGAAGGATAGGCATCGAAGCGGTCGTTGCCCGTTGCCTTAGCAGGATATTCGCGGTATGGCGCAGAGGCCGTTGGATGGTCACAGAAATCCGTGTGCAACGTCTGTCCCTGGATGTAATAGAAATTATTCTCGGGAGAAAAAGCCTTCGTCGTGTCGTCATCCTCACCCAAATCGCGCACGCCGTCAGGACGCGCGTCTGAATGATACTGACGCGCCACATGATTTGGCACAAAATCCATCACCAGTTTCAAACCGGCCTTGTGTGTACGCTTAAGCAGGGCTTCAAATTCCTGCATGCGCTGCTCCGGTCTGACAGCTAAATCGGGATCAATGTCATAATAATCCTTGATGGCATACGGCGAACCAGCCCTGCCCTTCACAATGTCGCTATGATCGCGGGCAATGCCATAGGCCGAATAATCGGTCATCGTGGCATGCTCCAAAAGTCCAGTGTACCAGATATGTGTAAATCCAAAATCGCGTATGCGGCTAAGTTCCTTCGATGTGAAATCATTCATTTTTCCACATCCGTTCTCCTTCAACGTGCCGGCAGGGACATTGGCTCCTTTCTTGTTGCCATACAACCTCGGCAGCACTTGGTAAATCATCAGTTTTTCTTTCATGATTGTCTCTGTATTTTTGAAAGCTAAATTAGCCATTTTTACTGAGTATAGCAACAAAAATAGTGAAAATTTCGTGAAAGATTTTCACCGAAGATAACGAGGAGCAAGGGGGATCTGGTGTACTGCGTCCCCCCTTTCGCTGATAATCAAGAAGAATGCGGAGAAACCATGAGCGGTGGGGATGGGGGGCAAGCAGAAAGTCTGCTCTTTTCTGATTCAAATTATCGACCTTCTTAATAATAAGCGGGGATATCCTTCGCCGCTACTCCGTTGGCTTAACGACGCTATTCCGTTGGCTTAACGACGCTTCTCCACTCCATAAACTGCTTAGTCGTTTCGCCGCTGTGATGGTCTAAGAAGAGGCTACCACGCGTGTCAAGCGCAGCAATTTCCTTCATATCGCCATCGCTGAGAGTGAAGTCGAAGAGGTTCAGGTTTTCCACCATACGTTCCTTGTGTGTGGTCTTTGGAATGATGATGACGCCAGACTGCAAGAGCCAACGCAGGGCCACCTGCGCCGCTGTCTTACCATATTTACCGCCAATCTGCACGAGCAGGGAATTATTGAACAACCCATTGCAACCTTCAGCCAAGGGAGCCCACGACATGATACGCGTGCCCAACTCGTCCATGTATTTTCGGGCTTCGCGCTGCTGGTTGAACACGTGTGTCTCCACTTGATTTACCATAGGCACAATCTCCATATTTGAAGCAAGGTCTATCAGATGATCGGGGAAGAAATTGCTCACGCCGATGGCACGCAGTTTTCCGGCCTTATATGCCTTCTCCAAGTCGCGGTAGGCACCATATCGGTCGCAATAAGGCTGATGAAGCAGCATGAGGTCGATGTAGTCGGTTTGCAATTTACGCAGACTCTCATCGATGCTCTTCATGGTTTGGCCTTCGCCGTAGTTTGAAATCCAAACTTTTGAGACGAGGAAGAGCTGGTCGCGACTGACGCCGCTCTTTTTCCAGGCACTGCCAACAGCCTCTTCATTGTGATAAGCTTGTGCGGTGTCTATCATACGATAGCCCACACTGATGGCGTCCATAACGCAATTTCCACATTCTTCGGGCGTCACTTGATATACGCCGTAGCCCAACTGTGGCATTTCTATGCCGTTGCTTAATTTAATATTATCCATAGCCAATATCCGTTTAGGGGGTTAGTAGACTTTCAAGTGTGAAGGGCACACCACAATTAATGAACAGGAATTGGAGTAAACACACGTATATTAGTTGCCTTCCATCTCCCCGCAAGCCTTTTCCAGTACTTCCAAATCCTCGTCGGTGGTGGCCCAGGAGGTGACGAAGCGACAGACGATTTCGTCGGCGCTGCGGCGTTCCCAAATACCGAAGGCGAGGTGGCGGCTCAAATGGTCGAACTGCTTTTGGGAGAGGACCACGAATTGCGGGTTGGTGGGGGAAGTGACGGCGAATGGTATGTGGTGCGCAATGAATATTTCCTTGAGACGTTCAGCCATGCTGATGGCGTGCTGGCCCACACGGAAATAGAGATTATCGGTGAAAAGAGTGTCAAACTGCAGGCCGAGCATTCTGCCTTTAGCCAGTAAAGCACCGTGGCGCTTCACGGTCGTAAAGAAATATTTAGGGGCCTTACTGTTGGTGAAGACCACTGCCTCTCCCATCATAGCACCCACCTTGGTGCCACCGATGTAAAACACGTCGCAATGGGCGGCAAGAAATTTCAAATCATAGTCGCACGTTGCAGCCGCAAGACCATAGCCAAGGCGTGCTCCGTCAACGTAAAGCAGGAGATTATATTTTTTGCAGGCAGCATACAAAGCCGTCAGTTCGTTGCGTGTGTACACCATTCCGAGTTCGGTGGGCATGGAGATATAAACAAGTCCTGGCTGCACCATGTGAGGATAGGTGTCATCACCGAGAAAGCGTTCCATATACTCCGTGAGCACTTCCGGCGTCATTTTGCTGTCTTTCCCTTGCAGCGTAATCACCTTATGTCCGAAAGCCTTAATGGCTCCGGCTTCGTGGACTTCGATATGCCCAGTGTCGACGGTCAGTGCGCCTTCGCAACCCATCAGCAAGGCATCAATGACCACAGAATTGGTCTGCGTGCCGCCCACGAGGAAAGTCACGTCAGCATCTTCAATGCCCACGGCCTTTCTGATTTTCTCTTTTGCAGAAACGGTGTAGGCATCAAAGCCGTAACCGCTGCATTTCTCATTGTTCGTCTCGGCAAGACGCTGCAAGATTTCCGGCAGCATGCCGTTGTTATAGTCGCTTTCAAATGATACCATAGATGATGGGGATTTAATATTTTGAACACCTACTTAAATTCTCTTCGCCACACCTGCTTTTCACTTCTTCATGATGCCCGTAAAGATACGGCCGGAATTGATGCCGAGACGGCGGGCGGAGAAGAAGCGGTCGGACTGGGTATAGGTGCAAACACCTGAAACTTGAATATGTTCCATCGGCAGGCCACACTGCTCCAGTGTGAGGAAATTGGCAGCCCAAAGATCAATGTGCCATTTCTCTGCGCCTTCTTTTGAAGGATAGCGGCGGGCTATCTGCGACATGGGGAATTGGCCGGTGGCCGCGAAAGCATCGTAGACTTCCTGCCCCACTTCAAATGCCTGCATGGAAATAGACGGTCCGATGACGGCACGAAGGTCGGCTGCACGGAGATTAAACGTCCGACACATGGTTTCCACGGCATTGGCAGCGATGCCCGCTTGTGTGCCGCGCCAACCCGCATGAATGGCAGCAACGACACGTTGGTCTTTGTCGGCAAGGAGCACAGGCACACAATCGGCCGTTGAAACACCGATGCAAAGGCGGGTCTGGTCAGTGATGAGGGCATCGACGCCTTCAAGGGCGGCTTGTTGTTCCGCCGCAGAGGAAGCAAAGAAGGCTTCATCAACGACACGCACACAGGCCGTATGCGTCTGATGGGGCATGATGAGACGTTGCGGTTCAATGCCCAGTTCGTCGCAGAGGGCCTGTTTGTTTTGCCGGATGCTGTCGGCCTCATCGCCGCAATAGCCGTTGATGTTGAACGAAGCGTAATTGTCGCGGCTCACACCTCCCTGCCGGGTGGTACTGAAAGCCCTGAGCGCAGGGCCCAGGGCATATTCCAAGAGTTGTGGTTTGAGACTATCACTCATTGTCTTCCAAAAATTCAATGTCATATTCTTCCAGCTCGTCGGCATCGTCTTCCTCCAACGAGTCGTCTTGCCAATCGGCAAAGTCGGTGGCCAACACCGCAGCCTCGCGGTCGCGATGCACCATATTTCCTCCCTCGCTAATGGCCTGCAATTTGTTGCTCTCGCTGTTAAGTTCTTCCCAAAGTTTGTCCTTGAGTTCCTGAATGCCCTGCCCTGTCACAGAAGAAATAAAGACAACGGGGAGGTCGGCAGGAAGGTCTTCGTGTAGCATCTCAATCAGTTCGTCGTCGAGCAAGTCACACTTGGTGATGGCAAGCACGCGGTGTTTGTCGAGCATACCTGGATTAAAACGCGAAAGTTCGTTGAGCAACACTTCATATTCTCCCTTGATGTTGTCGGTGTCGCCCGGCACCATAAAGAGAAGGAGCGAGTTGCGCTCAATGTGGCGGAGGAAACGCAAGCCGAGGCCCTTACCCTCACTGGCACCTTCGATGATACCCGGAATATCGGCCATCACAAAGGAGCGGTTGTCACGATAAGGCACGATGCCCAATGAAGGCTCGAGCGTGGTGAAGGGATAATTGGCGATTTTCGGACGCGCTGAAGAAAGAGCCGAAAGCAGTGTGGACTTTCCTGCGTTGGGGAAACCCACGAGACCGACGTCGGCCAAGAGCTTCAACTCAAGGATAACCATCATTTCCTGCATGGGTTCGCCAGGCTGTGCATAGCGCGGGGTCTGGTTGGTTGACGTGCGGAACTGCCAATTTCCGAGACCACCGCGTCCGCCTTTAAGGAGCATCACAACCTGTCCGTCTTCAGTGACATCGCAGATATACTTTCCAGTTTCGGCATCATAGGCCACCGTGCCGAGAGGAACGTCGATATAGCGGTCTTCCCCGTCGGAGCCATGCGAGCAACACTTCGAACCGTTTCCGCCATGTCCGGCAAAGACGTGGCGCTCGTAACGAAGATGGAGCAACGTCCAATAGTTATGGTTTCCACGCAGATAGATGTTACCTCCACGACCACCATCACCGCCATCGGGACCGCCATTCGGCTGGTATTTGGCGCGATGTAAGTGCATGGAGCCTCGTCCGCCCTTTCCCGAGCGGCAATAGATTTTCACGTAGTCTACAAAGTTGCTTTCTGGCATATCTGTCGATGTTGTTTATGTTATAGGATTGGGGGTGGGACGATTCACCACGAGCGGTCAAAATCTTTTGGCCAAGAATCAATCCCAACCTACGGCGGAAGACGGCGCAGCCAAAATCCGCCACGAAATGCTTGTCTTGAAGCAAAGGAAACAGGTGCTCAAAAACATTTCTTTTTTTGGACACCTGTTTCAATATATTTTAGCAATGGTAAAAGGAGAAGTAGACCCGCTTTACCATTACTTAGGACAATCAGAACTGGTCAATCACAGCACAGAGAGCGGCATTGATTTCTTCCAACTCGCCGTATCCCTTCACAGCGTGACGCTTGCCTTCTTTCTCATACCATTCAATCAAAGGAGCCGTCTGGTTGTTGTAAACGTCGAGGCGCTTACGAATGGTCTCTTCGTTGTCGTCAGCACGTCCGGAAGTCTTGCCACGATTGACGAGGCGCTCGATGAGCATTTCATTTGGCACATCCAATTCGAGCATGCCAGACACCTCAGTGCCGCGTTTAGCCAACATTTCCTTCAAGGCTTCAGCCTGCGGAATGGTGCGAGGGAAACCGTCGAAGATGACGCCTTCGCAAGGACACAAGCTATCGTAAACACTGGCCAAGATGTCAATCATCAAAGAGTCGGGGATGAGCTGGCCGTTGTCGATGAATCCCTTAGCGGTGTTGCCGAGTTCCGTACCGTTTTTGATTTCTGCACGGAGAACATCGCCCGTTGAAATGTGCTTGAAACCATATTTCTTGACGAGCAAATCGCTCTGAGTGCCTTTGCCAGAACCTGGGGCACCGAAAATCACAATGTTCTTCATTGTTAGTTGCTTAGTATTTTTTATTTGGTAATTATATGGGTCTTATTCTTGCACGACATAAATATCGCGGAGGTTGCGTCCCTCTCCGTCGTAGTCCAAACCGTAGCCAACGATGAAGTCGTTTGGAATATCGAAGCAGCGGTAGCTGATGTCGAGGTCCACCTTGAGGTTGTTTGGCTTGACAAGGAGCGATGCCACATGCAATTCAGCTGGATGTTTGGCCTTCAGCGTTTCCAGTAGTTCCTTCATGGTGAGACCAGAATCGATGATATCTTCAACCACCACCACCGTGCGGCCCTCAATGTCTTCTTTGAGTCCGAGGAGCTCTTTCACCTTACCCGTTGACTGGGTGCCGGAATAGGAAGACATTCTGACGAAACTGATTTCGCAGGGGATGCTGACAGAGCGCATCAAATCAGCGGCGAACACAAACGAGCCGTTGAGCACGGCCAGAAACAATGGTTTCTTGTCTGCCAAATCGCGAGAGATTTGGGCGGCCACTTCATTGACGCGGCTGATGATTTTTTCCTCCTGTATATATATCTGGAAATTCTTGTCTTTTACTTGAACACTATCCATACTGGCACTGATTTTTTAGATTTGGTGCAAAATTACATCTTTTTCGAAGATTACGAAGACGTTATGGGCAAATAAATGAGGGCGAAGGGGCTGAGCGACGGTAAAAACGGCTCTGCCGCTAAGCTTTAGTAATGGTCCATTACTTACTGATGATAGAAATAATACCACCAATAGGTGTCGCCATATTCTCTCCAAAGCAGATTGCGGCGCTCCTTAAAGTCTGGAATTTTCTCCCCCTTTTCTTTAAAGTCAAGATAGTTTGCCGCGATATTCGGGTCGGCATATCTGACAACGGGGTTCTGGCAAAGGCGTGAATAGAGAATCATAGCCTCTGCATAATAATGGGGCAAGACCACGCTGTCGCTCACCGTATAATAGTGTGGCAGTTCCTCCGCAAAGCGGCTGAGTTGCTTGTCAAGCAATAAGGCACAAAGCCAATAGTCGCGGGCTGGCCCGTTAGGACGGCGGCGCACAGATTTCTCGAAATATTCAAAAGCCTTCATGCGACTGCTGGCGGGACGGCAACCGACAAAGGTGTAAAGACTATCGGGGGAGAAGAGCGTGCTGAGCGTGTCGTCTTTCTGCAAGAAGAGCATACTACTGCCGCCTTCTGGCAAAGGATATCTGAAGAGCGTCTCCGGCAATCCGTTCTCATAATGCGACATGGCAAAGGCACGCATAGCCGTCAGTTTGCCAGATGTGGCCAAAGCCCGGTCGCCAATTTTCAGTGCTTCGGCATAACGGCCGTCATTGAGCGCCTTGGCCGTCTGCACTTCATAAGTTAGAACGTCGTTGCTGTTTCCACACAAGCCCAGAAACATTGCGAGCGCAAGGAAACCGATGGTCTGCGGGAGCACCACGCCATTCGCATCATTGTTTTGTTTCCATCCTCCCATAATACTGTCGTGCCATACAAGGCCAAACCATATCAGCCACATCACAACCAGCAGGGTGACCACCACATAATTGGTCTCAGGCGTGAAAGCCGTCAGCAAAACAGCGATGGAGGCCGAGGGAAAGAACGTGAGGATGTAATAGTTGCGGCGAAAGCGGATGAAACGGCAGACGAGGCGCTGCAAACCACAGAGCAAGAGGGTCAGCACCACGGCACCGACAAACGGACTATAGTAGGCCTGACCTTTCGACAACTGATGCTGGGCCAAGGAGATGAGCGGTGCCTGCGAATAGAGGAAATAGAAAAAGAGGAAAACAGCAAAGAGCACACGCACAACTGCATGTACTCTTTGCTGGAATGTATTATTGGTATAGGGCATCATATTCTATTAAAGGAGGTTCAGAATATTCTGATGCAGAATCCGGATATCGTCGGGGATTCCCAACAAGGGATTCATCACCGGCTTCCTGATTGCATTATTCAACAGGCGTCCGTCTTCACACCAGACACCCAATTACTCTTTCACCATAAATTATTTAGTGGCACCATCTTCTTTCACCTTGCGGAGCACAACTGCTGAACGGGCAGGCACATAGAGTTTCAACCAACCCTTGCCGTCTTTCTTGAGCAAAGCATCGTAGTTGGTGAAATGGGCAACGGAGTCATCGGCGAAACCATTGCCGCCATAGGCCTTGTCGTCGGTGTTAAGCACCACTTCATACTTACCCTCTGGCACCATGAAACCATAGTCGGTGTAGCTGTGTGTCGGACTGAAGTTGAAGACGAACACGAGTTCTCCACGGCTAAAGGCGAGAATCTGGTCGCCGTCGTTGTGCCAGATTTCCTGCACAGGAAGTTTCTGGATATTCTTCACCGACTTGAGCACCTGCAACATGTCGTGGTCGAAGTCGCCGAGATAATGGTAGCAAAGTTCCTTGTTGTCAACCAAGTTCCACTGGCGACGGGCATACTTATAGCTCCATCCGTTGCCTTCGCGTGGGAAGTCAATCCATTCAGGATGTCCAAACTCGTTGCCCATAAAGTTGAGGTAGCCGCCGTTGATGGTGGAAGCCGTTGCGAGGCGAATCATCTTGTGGAGCGCAATGCCGCGGTGGGCCACATCGTTTTCGTCGCCCTTGCGGAAGTGCCAATACATATCGGCGTCAATCAGGCGGAAGATGATGGTTTTGTCGCCAACAAGTGCCTGGTCGTGGCTTTCGCAATAAGAGATGTTGTGTTCGTCGGCGCGGCGATTGGTCAGTTCCCAGAAGATGCTGCTCGGCTTCCAGTCTTCGTCGCGCTGCTCCTTGATGATCTTAATCCAATAGTCGGGAATGTTCATGGCCATGCGGTAGTCGAAACCATAGCCGCCGTCCTTGAACGTCGATGCCAAACCTGGCATACCGCTGACTTCCTCAGCGATGGTGATGGCCTTCGGGTTTACTTCGTGAATCAAGAGGTTGGCCAAGGTGAGATAGCAGATGGCATTGTCGTCCTGACTGCCGTTATAATAATCGCCGTAACCTCCGAAAGCAGCGCCCAATCCGTGGTTATAATAGAGCATTGAGGTGACACCATCGAAGCGGAATCCGTCTAAATGATATTCCGTGAGCCAAAACTTGCAGTTGGAGAGGAGGAAATGAATCACTTCATTCTTTCCATAGTCGAAGCAAAGACTGTCCCATGCTGGATGCTCATGACGGTCGCCCGGATAGAAATACTGGTTGGGGTCGCCAGCCAAATTGCCCAAGCCTTCCACTTCATTCTTAACGGCATGGCTCTGCACCAAGTCCATGATGACAGCGACACCGTTCTTGTGGGCTTCATCAATGAGCTGTTTGAGTTCGTCGGGCGTACCGAAACGGCTGGAAGCTGCAAAGAAACTGCTCACGTGATAGCCAAAACTACCATAATATGGATGTTCCTGAAGGGCCATTATCTGGAGGCAGTTGTAGCCTTCCTTAACGACACGCGGCAGGACATTCTCGCGAAATTCATTGTATGAGCCAACCTTTTCAGCATCCTGCCCCATACCGATGTGGCATTCATAAATCAGAAGCGGATCGCGGTGCGGACGGAACGTACGCTTGGAGAACACATAAGGTTTTTCAGGATCCCAAACCTGGGCGCTGAAAATCTTTGTGCTTTCGTCTTGAACAACGCGCTGACACCAGGCAGGAATGCGTTCTCCGCAGCCACCGTTCCAATAGACCTTCATCTTATAGAGGTCAAGGTGTTTCATAGCCTTTATGGGCAACTTCAATTCCCAATTGCCAGAATCGCCAACAGGACAGAGGCGATATTTCTCGCTCTCCTTCCATCCATTAAAATCTCCGACAAGATAAATCTTCGTGGCATTCGGCGCCCACTCACGGAAAACCCACTGACGGGCCGTTTTGTGAAGTCCGAAATAGAGATGGCCGTCTGCAAAGTCAGAGAGAGACGTCTTGCCACCCGTTAACTCATCAATTTTGCGCAACACCGCATCGTGCCGTCCTTGGATGGCATCGTTATAAGGCTCGAGCCAGGCATCGTTTTTCACGATTTTCAGCATCTTCGCTTTCGCGGCAGCCGGTTTCTTTACGATCTTTTTCATAAACAAAAAATTTTATGACTGACGATTTCTCTGTCAGAATTTAATTGATGGGAAATGCTTATTGATATTGTGGGAAGGGGCAAAAATTTGCACTGGCTCGCACAATCGTCTGTTGCGGCGCTAGCATTGTAGCTCACTTTGCTCGCAAAGTGAGGGCCACGAACACGTAGCGAACATGACCAGTGCTCTGGGGCATGACTTTGTTGATTTTTCAGCTCGTGCTTGGCCGCCGCAATATTCGCCCCCTCACTTTGCGAGCAAAGTGAGCTACAGTGCTTCGCCTCAGTTTTTTCTGGATTTTGCCCCCAAATATTGCGGAGCAAAAGAACACCGTGAGCGCCCAAATGTTCCGCTCGATTTATCACTTATTCAAGCGGCCGTTGGTGTACGTGCCTTTTCTGAGGACATTGCCGTTGCTGTCATATTCCGTGAAAGCACCGTCGCGCTCACCGTCTTTATAATAGCCATCGAAACGCGTACCGTCGGCAGAGATTTCAATGGCACGACCGTCCTTGCGGCCCATCTTGAACATGCCTTTGTATTTTTCGCCATTGGTGCGGCGCCAAACGCCTTCTCCGTCCATGAGGTTGTCTTTCCAGTTGCCCTCATATTCGTCGCCGTTCTTCCATTTGTAACGGCCGAAGCCATTGCGCTTGTTGTTTTTCCAGCTTCCGGTGTAGACGGCCACATTTTTCCAGATGAACGTGCCTTGTCCGCTCTGCTCTCCCTTCAGGAACGAGCCTTTGTAGACATCGCCGTTGGCAAAGGTGAACACGCCCTCGCCCGTTCTCTCTCCATTTTTGTAGTCGCCCTCATAGATGTCGCCGTTTCTGAACTTATAGATGCCACGGCCTTCCTGCACATCGTTTTTCCAGTCGCCGCTATAATAGTCGCCGTCTGGATAGAAATACGTGCCCTTTCCATTCCGAAGGTTGTTGAGTATGCCGCCTTCATATTTCGAACCGTCATGCCAGTCGAAAACGCCGTGTCCTGTTTTCTTGTCGTCCACCCAGTCGCCCTTGTAATAAGCGCCATTCTTATAGGTGTACGTTCCCTTACCATTTCGCAAGTCGTCTTTCCATTCGCCGACGTAAGTGTCGCCGTTGTAATAAAACATCGTGCCAGGACCTTCCTTACTGTCGCGATACCACAAACCTTCGTAACGGTTGTTGTTCAGCGAGAAAAACGTGCCGCGGCCGTGACGTTGGTTTTGATACCACTGTCCGTCGTAGCGTTCGCCGTTAGCATAGTTGTAAATGCCAGAACCGTCGCGTTTTCCCTTCACGTAATCGCCTTCATAGCTGTCGCCGTTCTTGAAAACGGTGCGGCCAGTGCCATTGGGCTTTCCGTTGTAAAGGCTGCCAGTATAGACAGAACCGTCTTTGAACGTGTATGAGCCCACTTCTATCTTTTGGGCTGAAAGATTCAACACCGATGCCATTGCAAACAACGATGTGATGATAATATGCTTCATGTCTGTTTGTTGTTGACCCAAGCAGCAGTGAAAGGATAAACTGAACAACCTCCCCGCTGTGAAGAGTCTAAAAAAATCTATGACTGTTTCTTCAAGTAAGTATGGCATCTGACAAATTTACCTGCCAGACGTATTATTCCAAACCCATCCGCAACGCCAGCTGTGCCAGTTTCAAATCATGCGGTGTGTCAATGCCGATGGTTTTCACGTCGGTGTAGCCCACCTTGATGCGCAAACCGGCTTCAAGCCAGCGCAACTGCTCCAAAGACTCCGCTTTTTCCAACACACCTTGCGGCATGGAGGTGATTTTCTCGAGCGTAGAGACGCGGTAAGCATAGAGTCCGATGTGCTTGTAGAACGTGTGGTGATTGAGCCATTCTGAAGGCTCCACGCCACGCAGATAAGGAATGACCGAACGGCTGAAATAGAGCGCATAATCGTTGGCGCCGACCACCACCTTCGGACTATTTGGATTCTGCAACGCTCCAAGACCATCGCTGGGTGTAAAGGGTTGCACCAAAGTGGCGATGTCGGTGTTGTCGTCTTCAAAACACCGTTTGATGGACTCCAGTTGCGAAGCAGCGATGAATGGTTCGTCGCCCTGAACATTGACAACCACGTCGGCTTCGACGCCCGATTTGTTCAAGGCCTCAAAACAGCGGTCGGTGCCGCTCTTGTGGTTGGTGCTCGTCATAACGGCCTTACCGCCAAACTCCTCCACGCAATCGAAAATGCGCTGGTCGTCGGTTGCCACAACGGTATGTTCAAATACCCGGTTCACACGTTCGTAAACCCACTGAACGATGGGCTTGCCGCCCAAGAGGGCCAACGGTTTGCCTGGGAAGCGCGTTGATGCGTAACGCGCAGGTATGATTGCCAAGAATTTCTTCATTTTCTTATTTTCTTTCGGTTAAAACTTCTGACACACGGAAGTGCGACAAGATAAGTTCAGCCCGCATCAGACTCACTCAAACAAAGCCTCCGACTTCTGTCGGCTGTTGTCATTAGGAGCCGTGGCGGCAGGAGGCGTTTCTTCCTCCTGTTCGGAATCGTTCACGGGTTTCGGCTTGGGCTTCGGAATGTCAAATTCCTCAGTGTCTTTATATCCCAAAGAACGGTCGCGATAAATCTTCTTCATATAGTAGGCCCAAATTGGGAGGGCAGAAGAAGCGCCCTGCCCCATTGCCATGGAAGCGAAATGAATGGAGCGTTCTTCACCGCCAACCCAGCAAGCCGTTACCAAGCGTGGCACACAGCCCATAAACCATCCGTCGGAGTTTTCGTTCGTCGTACCAGTCTTGCCTGCAATCTGCCCCTTGATGTCGTATTTGAAACGGAGGCGGCGGCCCGTACCTTGGTCGATGACGGCCTGCATCATGTCGAGCATCTTATAGGATGTCTCCTCACTGATTACTTCGCTCATACGCGGCGTAAACTCCGCAACGATGTTTCCTTGATCGTCTTCAATCTTGGTGACGAGAATCGGGGCGCAACGGATGCCTTTATTGACAAAGGCCGTGTAAGCGCTGGCCATTTCGCCAACCGTGATTTCGCAGGCACCCAAGCAAAGCGGCAACGATGGATAAATCTGGTTGTTGGCCACTCCAAATTCATGCAGATAGTCAACGAGGCGCGTGCCGTAGGGGTCAATCTGATACATGAGTTCAGCCGTAATCCAGTTGTTTGACTGGCTCAAACCCCACTTCAGCGTCACCGCCTCGCCATATCTTGAGCGGCTGCTGTTGCGCGGTGTCCATCCGCCATACGTGCGCTGCACGTTGAGGATGGTGGAGTTGGGCGTATAGCCGTCTTCCATTGCCATGGTGTAGACAAAGGGCTTCATGGTTGAACCAACCTGACGGCGGCCCACCATAGCCATGTCATATTGGAAATGCGTATAGTCGAGTCCGCCAACATACGCCTTCACATAGCCGTTGGAAGGGTCGATGGAGACGAGTCCGGAGCGGAGGAATGATTTATAATAACGGATGGAATCCATCGGTGTCATCTGCACGTCTTTCTCACCCTGATAGGTGAAGATGGTCATCTGCACTGGCGTATTGAAAGCCTTCTGGATTTCCTCATCGCTGGCGCCAGCCTGTTTCATGAGGCGGTAGCGGTCGGTCTGCTGCATGGCACGCTGCAACGAGCGCTTCACGTCGGCCGAAGAGAGGGAGGAAGCATACGGGAAGTTGGGAGAAGAGGCACGCTCTTTCTCAAACTGCTTTTGGAGGTAAAGCCCAACGTGTCCGCGAACGGCTTCTTCTGCATAGCGCTGCATGCGCGAATCGATGGTGGTGTACACTTTCAGTCCGTCGACATAGATGTCATACGGCGTACCGTCTTTCTTGAAATTCTTGTTACACCAACCATACAACGGGTCTTTTGCCCACGCCAACGAGTCGGCATAATATTGTTGTTGCTGCCAGGCGCGGTAATCGGCCTTATTGGGTTCCTTGGCCATCATGATGCGGCGCAAATATTCACGCAGATAGGCGGCCTGCCCGTCTTTGTGGTCAACGCGGTGGAAGTTCAGCGCCAATGGTTTCTCGCAATGTTCGGCATATTCGGCATCCGTGATGTAGCCGGCCTTGAGCATCTGGTGCAAAACGACATTACGGCGTTCACGACAACGTTCGGGTTCCCGCACGGGATTGAAATAGGAGGGATTCTTACACATGCCAATCAAGGTGGCAGCCTCCGTGATGGTTAGGTCGCGGGGTTGCTTGTTGAAATAGACCTGTGCTGCGGTCTTGATGCCGACCGCGTTGTGGAGAAAATCAAAATAATTGAGATAGAGCGTAAGGATTTCCTCTTTGGTGTAATGGCGCTCCAGCTCGACAGCGATGACCCACTCTATGGGTTTCTGCATGAGTCGGCGCGTGGTGCTCTCCGTGGTCGACGAATAGAGCTGTTTGTCCAACTGCTGGGTGATGGTACTACCGCCTCCGGCCTCGTGATGGCGCAAGAGTCCGCGTTTCACAATGGCACGTCCCAAGGCACGGACATCGATGCCAGAATGTTCATAGAAACGGACGTCTTCCGTGGCCACAAGGGCTTGAAAGACGTAGGGGGAGATACTGTCGTAATCAACAAAGACGCGGTTTTCGTTGCGCGACCACGTACCGATGACTTTGCCATCGGAAGTGATGATTTGCGAAGCGTATTTGCTGATGGGGCTTTGGAGTTCATCCAACGGGGGCATATATCCAATCCAGCCCTCACGGATGCAAAAGAATCCTCCTGCCACCAGCAACACCAGCAGCACGAAGACACTCCACATAAATGTCACGAATATTTTTCTCATAAATTGTATTCTTCATTTTGGAGAGCACATACGGCATCTCTTCCGGACGCAAGCCGGAAATACATGCAAACTTACTCAAAATGGTCGAAATAAACGAAGATTTTGGAAAGAATAACGCTCTGCCTGTGCCGTAGCACATAAGTTACGGACGAAACCATGCCTCATTGCTCATGATTGCTTAACTTTGCAAACGCTTCACAGCGGGATTGCGACGGCAAGGAAAACGGCAAGACGGCAGGAGTCTGTTGCGGCGCCAGCATTGCGCCCCAGGGATCCGCCAAATATCCGCACAATTTAATTTTTCTGGATTTCCCCCTACCCAACGCCCCACTCTATTCCTACCAATTCTTTCACCATTACTTAAAACTGAGTTTTTCATGAAGAGATATATCAACTGCCTGAGCATTGCCGGTTCCGACCCCTACGGCGGCGCGGGAATACAAGCCGATTTGAAAACGTTTTCGGCCTTGGGGTGTTATGGTTCCGCGGCCATCACGGCGCTGACGGTGCAAAACTCCACGGGGGTCAAAAGATCTGTTGCCGTTGACGCACAGACGGTTTACGAGCAGGCGGCGGCGGTTTTCGACGACATCACCATTGATGCTCTGAAAATCGGAATGACGGTGAACAGCGGCATCATACGCGCCATCACGCGTCTCGTCAAAACCTATCATCCTGCCACCGTCATTCTCGACCCAGTCATGGTTTCGTCGTCTGGCCACCGCCTGCTCGACGAAGAGGCGATAAAGGTTCTGAAGGAGGAACTGATGCCGCTCTGCACGCTGGTGACGCCCAACATACCAGAGCTGGAGGTGCTTTCTGGCGGCGCGGAAGGTATTGCCGCGGCGCGGAAGGTGATTGAAGAGACGAAATGCACTTTCGTCCTGTTGAAAGGTGGGCATCTTGAAGGACAACCGACCGACTGCCTCGTATCAGCCAATAGGACATGGGATTTCCCCGGCCGTCGCGTTGATACCCGCAACACGCACGGCACGGGATGTACGCTATCATCGGCCATCGCGGCCTATGCCGCGCAGGGGGTGTCGATGCCGGAAGCGGTTGGGAAAGCAAAGGCCTATGTTGAACACGCTCTGGCGGCCGGCGCTGAAATCAACGCAGGAAAAGGGCATGGCAGCATGAACCATTTCTTCGAGGGGCATGAACTCATGACACGGTAAGCAATGATGAAAGAATAAGTTGACCAACAAAAATACAGGTCAAAATTGCTCAATTTATTCTTTCACCACCTACTTAATCAAATAAAAATGAGTAATTTTGCAGCGCCTATTTAGAGGATAATATTTTATACTTTCAAATATAAAACCAACATTCGTATGAACGCATTTGTATTTCCTGGCCAAGGGTCACAGTTTGTAGGTATGGGCAAAGCCCTGTACGAGAAGCATCCCATTGCAAAACAACACTTTGATTTGGCCAATAAGATTTTGGGATTCGACATCACCGAAATCATGTTCAACGGCACTGACGAGGAACTGAAGCAGACGAAGGTTACTCAGCCTGCCGTTTTCTTGCACAGCGTGATCAGCGCTTTGTGCTTGGGACAGGACTTCAACCCTGAAATGGCAGCAGGCCACTCTTTGGGTGAGCTCTCTGCTTTGACCGCAACACGCTGCTTGAGCTTTGAAGACGGTTTGAAATTGGTGGCCGCCCGTGCCATCGCCATGCAGAAGGCTTGTGAAGCTGCTCCTGGCACAATGGCTGCCATCATCGCTTTGGCTGACGACGTGGTGGAGAAAATCTGCCGCGAAGTGAGCGAGGAAACTGGCGAAACCGTGATTCCGGCCAACTACAACTGCCCGGGTCAGCTGGTCATCAGCGGAACGAAAGCTGGCATCGACGCTGCCTGCGTTCGCCTGAAAGAGGCTGGTGCCAAGCGTGCATTGGTATTGCCTGTTGGCGGTGCTTTCCACAGTCCATTGATGCAGCCTGCCAAGGAGGAACTGGAAGCGGCCATTGCCGTGACGGAATTCCAGAAGCCCATCTGCCCTGTTTACCAGAACGTAGACGGCATGGCTCACACGAATCCTGAAGAAATCAAGGCCAACCTCATCAAGCAACTGACTGCCAGCGTGCTCTGGACGAAGGAAGTGACCAACATGGTTGCTGCTGGCGCCACGAACTTCACTGAATGCGGTCCGGGCAAGGCTTTGCAGGGCATGATTGCTAAGATTTGCAAAGGAAATGCTGAAGTCAGCATCTGCGGTATCGGCGAATAAATTTCAACTTTTTACCGAGAAGAAAAATATCAGAAAAGGGGGTACGCATAAATGAGCGTACCCCCTTTTTCTGGCTCAATGCCTGATTTGCGAGATGGAAAAGCAAAGATGGTCATCTACTCGCGGCCGCGAGCAGCGCTACCTTCGGCCGCGAGCAGCGTTACTTTCGGCCGCGAGTTGCGTTACCCGCGGCCGCGAGTAGATAATTAGTACAGTCCTTCTGATGACGGATGAAGCGTTTTGCTATTTCCATGAATACGGATTGGATTTTTGATGGAATTGAAGCATGGCTTAATGAGGGAAACGGACGCATGGCGAAAATCTGGGGCGAAAGCACTGTAGCTCACTTTGCTCGCAAAGTGAGGGCCACGGACACGTTGCGGAGTCTGGGGCGACAGCATGGTAGCTCACTTTGCTCGCAAAGCGAGGGCCACGAACACGTTGCGAAGTCTGGGGCGATAGCACTGTAGCTCACTTTGCTTGCAAAGTGAGGGCCACG
>ERZ857629.1226-NODE-1226-length-29361-cov-7.755408_pt1 | contig 29361 bp, 25 predicted proteins | sample MGYA00519700_ERZ857629 | MGnify/ENA primary metagenome ERZ857629 (study PRJEB31778, sample SAMEA3449351) | human gut metagenome | biome: human gut; feature: human-associated habitat; material: faeces | place: United Kingdom | collected 2010/2012 ...
TATTTGTGATATATTATTTATGCAAGAAAAAAACGTTAAATCGTTTTTGCATGGGCACTGTCTTATGATGGAGCCCTATTTTTCTGTCTAGAATTTAGAAAAAGTTAATTTTTTATTTAGTTATAATTTATTTATTTTTCTTATTGATAAATGTGTTGTGCTTATTTTGTCTTTTTGATTGGGATATAATGCTCTAACACTTTTTTATTTTGTTTTTTTATTAGAAATAGAGACTTTTTGTTAGAAATTTGGTACAATTATATAAGAAAAGTAATTGAGGTGTTAATATATGTATTTAAAGGAAATTAAAATATCTGGATTTAAATCATTTGCAGATAAAATCAATCTTAGTTTAGATGATAATATTACATGTGTAGTAGGTCCAAATGGAAGTGGTAAGAGTAATATTGTTGATGCTGTTCGTTGGGTTTTAGGAGAACAATCTATTAAATCTTTACGTGGTAATAACAATATGACTGATGTTATATTTTCTGGTAGTAAATCTAGAAATCCTTTAAATCTTGCTTCAGTTAGTTTAATTTTTGATAATAGTGATTCTTATATAAAAGTGCCTTATTCTGAAATATCTGTTACTCGTAAGGTTTATCGAAGTGGTGAGAATGAGTATTACATAAATAATGAGAAGTGTCGTTTGAAGGATATAAATGATTTGTTTCTTGACAGTGGTATGGGTAAGTATGCTTTTAATATTATTTCTCAAGGAGAAGTTGGTAAGATACTTAGTGATTCTTCACTTGATAGACGTTCTATTATTGAAGAAGCAGCGGGTGTTTTAAAGTATAAAAAAAGAAAAGAAGAGGCTCTTAGAAAGCTTGATAAGACTAATGATAATTTAACTAGAGTAAAGGATATTATATCTGAGCTTGATACTCAGTTAGAACCATTAAAGGTACAAAGTGAAGAAGCAAAGAAGTTTTTAGAAATTAAAAAGAGTTTAGAGGATATTGAGATTGCTCTTATTGCTAATGATTTAGAAGAGCTTAATAGTTCTTATAATGATACTTTGCTTGGTATAGAAAAACTTCAAAATGAAATTGTTGCTAAGAATACTGATCTATCTAAAGGGGATATTGATATTTCTAAGAGTAAAGAGTTACTTGAGGAGTATAATAGTGAGTTAGTTGGTTTAAATAATAAGTTATTTTCTTTAGTAAAGGAAGAGGAAAGACTTAATGGTGAAAAGAATATTATTCGTGAGCGTAGTAAGTATGATAGTGAGGATTCTAAGGTTTATAATAATATTGCTAATTTAAAGGAAGAGGAATTAATTATTAATAATAAACTTATATCTTTAAAGACTGATATAGGTATTTTGGATAATAAACTTTCTAGTTTGGATGATGAAATTAAGTTAGTGTCTTCTGAAATAAAGGATATTAGTATAAAAAGAAGTAAGTTAGAGAGTGATGTTTATTCTAAGAATAAAAGAGTTAATGATATAGAGTATAAGATAAAGTATTTAAATGATTATATAGAACAAGGTGGAAGTATTTCTTCGAATGCTAAGCGGGTTTTATCTAATCCTAAGTTAAAGGGTGTACACAATGTTATTTCTAAGCTTGTTAGTATTGATGATAAATATGCTTTGTCTTTAGAAGTATCTCTTGGTGGTGCTAAGGATTATGTAGTTGTAGATAGTCCTAAGGTTGCTAAGGATTGTATTAGTTATCTTAAGGAGAATAATTTAGGAAGGGTTACTTTTTATCCTATTGATGTTATAAAGCCTAGGTATGTTGATGATGATACTAAAAGTGTTCTTAATAGTATGGATGGTTTTATTGGGGTTCTTGCAGATTTTGTTTCGTATTCTTCTTTGTATAAGAATATTATTTATAATCAACTTGGTAATGTATTGCTTGTTGATACTCTTGATAATGCTAATGTAATTAGCAAGAAAATTAATAATAGATATAAAATTGTTACTATTGATGGAGAGGTTATTAATGTTGGTGGTTCTATTACTGGGGGTAGACTTAATCGTAAGTCTGTTATATCTGAAAAGTACGAACTACAAAGTTTAAAGCTTGAAAAGGATAGAATTATTAAGGATACTTTTGAGCTTAATTCTTCGATAAAGGATCTTTTAGATAAAGAAAAGAGTAAGCAAGTTGTTATTATTGAAAAAGAAAAGAATAAGATTATTTTAAAAGGAGAAAAGGATAGTAAGATTAGTTCTTTTTCTGATTATAAGAAGAAGTATGAAAGTATTAGTTTTGAGCTTAGTAATTTAGAGGATTTGTCTAATAATAGTCTTCATGAGGAAGAGGAAAGGATTATAAATAAGTATTATGATGTTTTAAAGGATAAGGAAGAGACTTTGAAACTTATTGATTTATCTAATAGTAAGATTGATTCTTTAAAGAGTGAGATTTTTGAAAAAGAGGCTTCTTATAAGTTGTTTAATCAAAGTATTAGAGCTTTAGAGAGTAATCTTAAGGATTTAGAGATTAAGAATTCTAAGATTAGTGTTAAGATGGATAACATGCTTAATATTCTTAGTGATAGTTATTCTATTACTTTTGAGAAGGCTAAGGCTAATTATATATTAGAGATTGATCCTGATGTAGCAAGGAAGCAAGTTAATCAACTTAAGAGTTCTTTAAAAGGAATAGGTAATGTTAATATTGGTGCGATTGAAGAGTATGAAAGGCTTTCTTTAAGATATGAGTTTTTAAATAAGCAGACTGTTGATTTAGAGGGTGCTATCTCTACGCTTCTTAAGATTATTGATGAACTTGATTATGTTATGAAAGATGAGTTTATGAAGACTTTTAAACAGGTACAAATTGAGTTTAATAATGTATTTAAGGAACTTTTTGGTGGAGGAGAAGCAAGACTAGAACTTACTGATAAAAGTAATGTGTTAGAAACTGGTATTGATATAGTGGTTACTCCTCCGGGTAAGAAGCTTTCTACTATTTCGCTTCTTTCTGGTGGTGAAAAGACTCTTACTGCGATTAGTTTACTTTTTGCTATTTTGAATATTAAGAATATACCATTTTGTATATTTGATGAAATTGAAGCTGCTTTGGATGAGGCTAATGTTTCTAGAATTGGTAAGTATTTTAAGAAATATATTGGTAAGACTCAGTTAATTATTATTACTCATAAGAAAAAGACTATGGAGTATGCTAATACGCTTTATGGTATTACTATGCAAGAGTCTGGTGTTTCAAAACTTGTTAGTGTTAAGTTAGTTGATTAAGGACTTAGGTTCTTTTTCTTTTATAATTTTTTTGATAATTTATTGACTTAGTTTGTTAATGTTTGTATAATTAAGATATAAAATAGAAAGGAGTTTTAATATATGGAAAAGAAAAATACGGGGTTAATTATTACGATAGTAGTTTTGGTTGTGTTGTTATTTGGACTTTTTGGATATGTTTGTTATGATAAACTTTATTTAGAAAAGAGGGATGATGATTCTAGTTCAAATATTGATAATACTTCTAAGACAGAAAGTGATAATGATTCGGGGAAAAAATATATACTAAGTAATTCTGATTTAAGGGAGTCTAAATTGGAATATCATATATATGCAATTAGTAGTAATGCTCAAATAATTGCTTATAATGGTGAAATGTATATAGTATTTAATTATTATGAAAATAATCCTAGTGATTATGTTAATGATTGTTTAAGTAATGCTAAGTTTAACGATAATAAATATGTATGTAAGTATAGTGGTGATGAAACAAAAAATAATACTATTATAAAGACTAATATAAAGGAATCTGAAGTATATGCTGCTAGTCTTTCTGGTAGTAGTCTTGTTAAAGGAGAAGCAAAATACTACAGTTTTATTATTTACAACAATGGTAAAGTAAAGGCATTTTTAAATGAGGATCCTTTAAATGATGTATTTAAATTATATAAGGTTAAAAATGTACATGTGTATTGTGCAAAAGAAATTGATGATATAGGTAGTTGCAAGTGGGAGTATAAGTTATCATTAAAGGATGGTAATACCAAAATATTAGAAAATGTAGAATGATTAATTTCATTCTTTTTCTTTATAATTTATTGACTTAGTTTGTTAACATTTGTATACTTAAGATATAAAATAGAAAGGAGTTTTAAGATATGGAAAAGAAAAATACGGGGTTAATTTTTGTTATAGTAGTTTTGGTTGTGTTGTTATTTGGACTTTTGGGATATGTTTGTTATGATAAGTTTTATTTAAAAGATAATAATAACAATAATAATGATAAAAAAACAACTGTAGAGAAAGATTCTACTGATTTAACAAAAGCTAATTTATTTAATTTAAAAAGTATTAAATGTGTTAGTGAAAATAATACTTGTACAAAAAGTCTTGATGTTTATTATGGTGGAAAGAATCATAATGTAAAATTGACAAAGAAATTGGTTGATAAGGAAAAATATGGAATTGTTGTTTATATTGATAATGAGTTTGTAGAAACACTTGATGGAGGTAAGTTCTTTGATTGGACTTATGGGAATCCGCTTGATCCAAACAAAGAAGATCCAAAAGATTTTATAGATCGTTTAGAAGGATATTTATATATTGTTGATTCTAAATATTTAGCATTAGTATATCGTTTTGAATCTACCGACTGGTATTTGGTATACTATAACGGAAATAAAAGAGCAAATAAAGATGCGATACAAGTTGCTGGACGATATTTTGGTGGTTTTGTTAAAGATGGTGTAGGAGGCAAATTGGGGCTAGGATATGATGCTGATTCTGTTTTATTTAGTGCTAGTGAAATCGTTTACTGGAGACAGTATTGTGGCAATGAAATAAAACCTGATTATGATGAAAAAGAGGATTTTTATTACACAGTTCTTGAAGAGCATTATGTATCATTTGATGGAAAAAATGTTAAGGATGTAGTTAATTCATATGTAACAAATGCCATGGCTGGAGGAGTATCGTATTGTGAAATTGTTAAAAATAAAGGTACTAAATAATTCTTTTAGGAATCATAAGCAAAAAGCTTATGATTTTTTTTATTTTTATTTTTATTCGACATTATTCTTATTATTTATTTTTTATAATAATTATGGTGATAGTAATGAGAGGAAAGTTTTTGATACCTATAGTTTTATCAATTGTTATTGGGTTCTTTTTTGGAAAAGTATTTTTTAATAATTATGAGTCTTCATCTAGTGTGTTTAATGAGGGTGAGAAGGTTTATTTTATACAGAAGGGTGTTTATAGTTCTTTTAATGATTTGAAAAAGAATAATTCTTCTTATGATGATTTTTTATATCTTGAGGAGTCTGATGGATATCATTATTATGTTGGAATAACTAAAAATGAAAAAAATGCTAAAAAGATTAAGGAGTTTTATGAAAAGTCTAATATTAATATATATGTAAGGGAAAAATATATTAATAATGCTAATTTTGTATCAGTTGTTTCTGAATATGATAAGTTAATTGATGTGGCATCTCTTAATAGTTTTGTAGACTTACAAAAAATAGTTATATCTAATTATAAGGAGATGATATTGAGTGGGGAGGACTCTAATTAAAGAATTACCAATTGAAGAAAGGCCTAGAGAAAGGTTGCTTAAGTATGGAGCTAGTTGTTTGTCTAATGCTGAACTTATTGCTATTATATTGAAGACAGGGGTTTGTGGAAGTAGTGTTTATGATCTTTCTAATGAAGTTTTAAAGAATGTTTCTGATTTATCTAATTTAAGTAATATTAGTGTTTCTGAGCTTACTAAGATTAATGGTATTGGAAATGCTAAGGCAGTTGAGCTAGTTAGTGCAATTGAACTTGGGAAAAGAGTGTTTTTTTCAGGGAGTAAGATTCATGAGAAGTTTAGTAATAGTAGTGATGTTTATTTAAAGAATAAAGATTTGTTTTATTTAAAGAAACAGGAGTATTTTTATTGTTTATATTTGGATAGTAAAAAAGAATTAATAGAAAGGAAGTTGTTGTTTATGGGAACAATTAATAAGAGTGTAGTTCATCCGCGTGAAATTTTTAAAGAAGCATATAGACTTTCTGCTTCGTCAATTATTTGTATGCATAATCATCCAAGTGGGGATATTACTCCAAGTAGAGATGATGTTATTTTAACTAATGCTTTGGTTGAGATTGGAAGACTTCAACAAATACCTATTGTTGATCATATGATATTTACTGATGATAATTATTATAGTTTTTATGAGAATGGGATTTTAGGTAATGAAAAAAATTTATAAGATTTTACTTGTTGTTATAATTGTTATTTGCTTTTTCTTTTTGCTTAATGATAGATTATTTTTTAAGAATAATCCTCTTCGTGAAATATATAAAGTGATTGTTATACCAGTAAATAAGATAGGAATGGAGTTTAATTATATAAGGCGTTATAAGAGTATTAGTGATGATAATAATAGATTAGAAAAGGATAATATTTTACTTAATAGTCTTAAGGAAGAGAATAGTGTTTTAGTTTTAGAAAATGAAAAGTTAAAGGATCTAATGGGTTTAGAGAAAAGCTATTCTAATAAGCATGTTTATGCTAGGGTTATTTCTAGAAATAGATTGTATTTTTTTGATACTTTTATTATTTCTCGTGGAAGTGCTTCTGGTATTAGTATTAATGATGCAGTGGTTAGTGCTGATGGTCTTATTGGAAGAGTTGTGTCTGTTAGTAAAGATTATTCTACTGTTAGGATGATTACTAGTAATTATGATGATAATAAATTGTCTGTTGTTGTTAATGGTTATAATGGAAATATTAAAGAATATAGAGATGGATATTTACTTATTGATGGTGTTAATAATTATGATAAGATAAGTGTTGGCGATAAGGTTTATACTTCTGGTCTTGGTGTTTTGGATAAAGGTCTTTTTATTGGAAGTGTTTCTAAGGTTTTAGAGGATAGTTATGGAATAAGTGGTATTTTATATGTTGATATTGCTTCAATAGATGATATTTCTTATGTAATGGTGCTTACTCATGATTAGTGTTATTGTTTTAATATTTGTTTCTTGTTTTTTAGATTTATTTTTATCTTATTTATTTAGTGGTATTATTCCTATTTTTATAATTTGTATTATTCCTCTTTTATCTTTTAGTAAGTATAGGCTTTTTATCTTTTTGTTTATTGGTTTTATGCTTGATGTTTTATACAGTGATGTAATGTTTATAAATGTTTGTTTCTTTTTAATTATGTATTTTATTCCTTTTAAAAAGAATTTTTTATATTTAGTTTTATCTAGTTTATTTGTTTATGTCTTTTATATAGTTTATCTTTTTGGTATTTTAAATATATTAGGATATGGTCTTATGTTTAATAGTTTATTTAGTTTATTTAAATATTCTTTTGTTATTAATATTTTGTATATTATTGTAATTTGTTTCATATTTAGTCGTAATTTGGGTCTTAAAAAGAGTTTATATTAAACTTTTTTTTCATATAATTTTGTAGGTGATAAATATGTATGAATATAAGAGTGTTAATAAGTATCTTTCTAAGAATAAGGGTAAGAATAAGAAAAGATTTAGTAGTTTATTATATAGTATTTTTATAAAATTACTTATTTGTGTTCTTATTGTTGTTAGTGTTTTAATTGTTATTAAGATTGATAAGAAGAGTAGTGGTAAGATTAGTTCGTTTTTATATGATAATAATATTAGTTTTGCTAGGATTAATAAATGGTATAATGAGCATTTTGGGGATGTGTTGCCTTTTTCTAGTGATGCTAAGTCTAGTGTTACTCCGGTATTTAGTGAGAGTTTAGAATATAAGGATGCTAGTATATATAAAGATGGCGTTAGTTTATCTGTTACTGACTCTTATTTGGTTCCTGTTCTTAATGATGGAATAGTGGTTTTTAGTGGGGAGAAGGAAGGGTATGGACAAGTTGTTATAATTCAACAGAGTGATGGTGTTGATGTTTGGTATGGTAATATAGAAAACTTAAATGTTAAATTGTATGATTATGTTTCTAAGGGTGAATTTTTAGGAGAAGTCCATTCTAATTTATATTTGGTTTTTCAAAAAGATGGGAAGTATTTAGATTATAAAGAGTTTATTTCATAAGTTTTATATTCATCCTTTAACTATATTGCTTATGGTATTTGTTATTTTTACTGGACTTTATAAAGAGTTTTTAATAATTTTTTCTATTATAATCATTCATGAGTTTGGACATTTATTTTGTGCAGTTTATTATAAATGGAATATTGATAAGATTAGTATTTATCCTTATGGAGGGTGTGTTAGTTTTAATGAGAAGATTAATAGACCTATAAGGGAAGAATTAATTATTTTAGTGATGGGTCCAACTGTTCAGATGGTTTATTTCTTTGTTGTTTATTTACTTTTTATTAATGGGTTTGTTGATTTAAAGACTTATAGTTTGTTTAAAACTTATAATTTTACTTTACTTAGTTTTAATTTAATGCCTATTTATCCTCTTGATGGGGGAAGGATTGTTAATGTTGTTAGTAATTATTTATTTTCTTATAGATGGTGTAATTTAATTATTTGTTTTATTTCTATATTGTTTATTTTTTTAGTGGTTATTAATTCTTATAGTGTTAATTTAGTAATGATGATGGTTTTTGTTTTGACTGAGGTTTTTGTTTTTATTAAAGAGCAGGGTTATTTATATAATAAGTTTTTATTAGAGAGGTATCTTGGTGATTATAAGTTTATTAAGTATAAGGTTATAAAGAATAAAGATGGTTTTTATAGAGATAAGAGGCATATTATTTATATTGATAATAAATATGTTACTGAGAAGGAGTTTTTAAGAGGGAGGTATAAATGAAAAGGGTTATTTTTTTAATGATTGTTATTTTACTTGGGGCTTTGTATCTTAATTATAATGACTCTAGTGTTTCTTTAAAGAATAAGGATGATATGATGAAGGCTGTTTTTATTTCTTATATTGATTATTCTTCTTTAAAGGGTAAAGAGGTTATGGAGCAGAAGAATATTATTAATGAGATGGTTAATAATGTTTCATATTTTGGTTTTAATACTGTTGTTCTTCAAGTTAGATCTTTTGGGGATGCTATATATGATTCTTTTTATTTTCCTGAGTCTATTTGTGTTTCTTATGATAAAGATGGAAAGGCTTTTGATATTTTGTCTTATTTTATAAGTGTTTGTGAGAGTAAGAATATAGAGTTATATGCTTGGGTTAATCCTTATAGGATATCTAATAATAATGATGTTAGTAAAGTAAATAAGAGTGCTAGTTATTATAAGTGGCTTAATACTTCTTTGATTGGGGTTTATGATAATGGAATATATTTTAATCCTGCACAAGAGGATGTTAAGAATTTGATAGTTTCTGGTGTTGTTGAGATTGCTAAGAATTATAGGGTTAAGGGTATTTTGTTTGATGATTATTTTTATCCAAATGATAAGATTGATCTTGATAGTTATAATGCTTATGATGGTGATTTGTCTTTAAGTGATTATAGAATATCTAATGTTAATGATTTACTTAAGAGATGTTATAGTTCTATTAAAGAGGTAAATGAAGATGTGGTTTTTGGTATTAGTCCAAGTGGTAATATTTCAAATAATTTAAAGAGTGAGTATTTAGATGTTAAAGGGATTTTAAATGATAAGTATTTAGATTTTATAATGCCTCAGTTGTATTATGGATTTTATAATGAGAGTAAGCCTTATACGAAGACTTTAGAAGAGTGGAGTAGTCTTAATGTTAATAATATAGATTTATATGTTGCTCTTTCTATTTATAAGTCTGGTATGGTTGATAGTTATGCAGGTAAGGGTATTAATGAATGGATAAATAATAGTGATATTATAAAAAGACAGGTTATGAGTTCAAAAGAGGTTAAGAATTATAAAGGTTTTGCAGTTTTTAGATATCAACATATGTTTGAGATGTTTGATAATGATAATTTAGTTAAAGAGGTTAGTGGTTTACGTGAAGTTATAAAAGATTATTGATAAAGATATAATTATGTTATTTACAGTTTTCATTAATTTTGATATAATTCTTTTAGAATAGAGGAGTTGAGATTAATGAAAAAGTATTTTTATTGTTTTAGTTTAATACTTTTTGCTTTTGTTTGTATGAATAGTGTTGATGCTGTTAGTGCTAGTATTAATATTAAGTGTAATTCTTTGAAGTTTAATAAAGACGCTACTTGTAATGTTTTTGCTAGTGTTAGTGGTGGACAAATTGAAGGTATTTCTGTTGATTCACTTGATGTTGTAAGTGGTAGTGATGTTGTTATTATTAAAGAGGATTATATTTCGGTTCTTGCTAATGATAGTAAGGTTAGTAATGGGGATAAGATAGGTTATTTTACGGTTAAGGCTATTGGATATGGTACAAGTAAGGTTAGTTTGGCTCTTAATGCTAAGAGTAGTGCAGATGGATCGGATGTATCTATTAAACCTGCGACTGTTTCATTTAATATTTTATCACCGGTTGCTACTTTATCTAGTATAACTGTTAATGGGTCTTTGATTAGTGGTTTTAGTAGTACTGTTTATAAATATAATGTTGACTCTATTAGTAGTGATAGTGTTAGTATTGGTGCTGTTGCTACTGCTCCTGGGACTAGTATAAGTGGTACAGGTAATCATAAGTTAAAGTGTGGTTCTAATACTTTGAAGATTAATACTGTTTCTGGCGATAAGAGTAAGAAGCTTACTTATACTTTAAATATAAATAGAAAGTGTGATGATAATACTAGTCTTAAAGGAATTACTCTTTCTAGTGGGACGCTTTCTCCAGTATTTAGTGCAGATACTTTAGAATATAAAGTTAGTGTTGATACTAATGTTGAAAAGATGAGTATTGATGTTTCAAAGGAAGATAATCAAAAAGTTAGTGGGCTTGTTAAAGATGCTAAACTTGCTTTTGGAGATAATACTTTTTCAATAAAGGTTACTTCTGAGAGTGGAAAGAGTAAGACTTATAAGATAGTGGTTAATCGTGCTGATAATAGATCTAATAATGCTCTTCTTGGATCAATTACTATTGATAATGGAAAGCTTAATTTTGATAGAAATGTATTTATGTATGATGTTAGAGTTTTAAATGAAGTTAGTACAATTAATGTTGTTGCGACTCCTGAAGATAGTAAAGCTAAGGTAGAAGTTGATAGTCCTAAGAGTTTAAAAGAAGGAGATAATAAAGTTGTTATTAAGGTAACTGCAGAGAATGGTGCTACTCAAGAATATAGTATAAATGTTAAGAGGTTAAAAGTTGGTGAGGTTCTTGGTGATAATCCTAATATAGCTAATATTATTATTACTGGTTATAATATTAATTTTAATCCTATGACTACTAGTTATAATTTAAAGCTTGATAATAAGACTAAGAGTTTAAGTATTAGTGTTGTTATGCAAGAAGAGGGTGCAACTTATCAAATAAATGGTAATAATGATTTAAAGAATGGGGATATTATTACTATTAATACTACTTCAATGGATGGGACACAAAATACTTATAAAATAATTATTGAAAAGAGTAATGCTCAAATGTTTATTCTTATTGGTGCAGGGGTATTACTTGTTGCTAGTATTAGTGCAATTATTGTTGTGATGGTTAAGAAAAGAAAGGGTGCTTCTGGGCTTAGATTGGATAGTCCTAAGAAGGATAAGACTAAGGATATAGAAATGGTTGATGCAATTAGTAATCAAGATAGTGTTTCTAGTGAAGTAGAGGAAATTAATAATAAGATTAATACTTTAAGAGAAGAGACTGATGAGTTAAAAGAACAAGAAAAAGATAAGAATAAAGATAATAAGAATGTGTTTGGTAAATATAGGGTTAATCCTAGTGATGGTCCGATGAGTTTTGATCAGTTAAGAGAACTTGATCCTACACAAAATGGACAAAGTACTTATGGTAATCATGGTCATAGTGAAGAGTATGAAAGAATAGAGATTACTGAGGATCAAACTAAGCAATGTCCTAAGTGTGGACATAGAATTAATTTTTCTTCTTCGGTTTGTCCTTATTGTGGAAAAGAGTTTCAATAAAAGTGCTTGAAAAAGTGCTTTTTTTATATTATAATTAGTTTATATAATATGAGGAGGTTGTTTATGGGGACTTCTAATAAAGATAGATATGGTTTTTTATTTAAAGATGTAAAGGAGTATAATAAGTATTTACTTACTTTAGTATGTTGTTCAATACTTGTTTTGACTGGTATTATTTCTTATATGGTTACTAATTCTTATGCAAAATGGAGTAGTAGTTATACTTCAAGTAATACTTTGAAGTTGAGTGTTAAGAGTAATAATAAACCTAATGCGCCAGCGTTAACAAGTAATATGATACCAGTGTATTATGATAGTACTAAAGATGCATGGGTAAAAGCAGATGTAAATAACTCTGATGAATCTTATAAGTGGTATGATTATGATAATAAGATGTGGGCAAATGCAGTAACAGTTACAAGTACAAATAGAGATACATATTTAAAAGCAAGTGCAGGAACTACAATACCAATGGATGATATAAATACAATGTGGGTATGGGTACCAAGATATACATATACATATTTAAATACAAATACACCACAAAGTATAAACATTAAGTTTGAAGAAGGAACAAATAGTAGTGGAACAATAAAATGTACTGATAATGTTACTGGTACTAGTACAACATCAGAAACATGTACTGATACAACAAATAATGGTTTAGTTGCAGGAACAAGTACATATACTCATCCAGCATTTTGGTGGGATAAAAATGATAACAACGTAAGAGAAACAGGAGAAGAATTAACAGGAATATGGGTAGGAAAGTTTGAAGTATCTAGTGATACAACATGTACAGCATCAAATAATGTAGCAGTAGGTTCAGGATGCAACTTACAAACAATAAGACCACTTATAAAACCTAATGTAACGTCATGGAGAGGAGCACAAGTAGGAACATTCTTTAATGGAATCCAAAAGATGAGTGCAACAGGTAATCAATATGGGTTTAGTACAACTGATGAAACCCATATGATGAAGAATATGGAATGGGGAGCTGTTACTTATCTATCACATAGTAAATATGGAATAAATAAAGAAATAGCGATAAATAGCGCAAATACATATACAACAGGATGTGGACCACAAAGTGAAGGATCTACATCAGGAGGCTCAACATGTAATGGATATACAACAGCATTAGGACAAAGTGCATCAACAACAGGAAATGTATATGGAGTATATGACATGAGTGGTGGAACACATGAATATATGATGAGTAACATGGTATGGAGTAATGGACAACAAATGAGTGGATCTAGAACATTAAATAATTCCAACTCAGCATTTACAGGTATTTTATATGATACTGGTAATGGAACATCATTTACAGGAACATACTCATTCCCAAGTAAGAGGTATTATGATAAATATAGTTTTGGAACAAGTTATACAGAATATACAAGAGGAAAACTAGGAGATGCAACAAAAGAAATGGCGCCTACAGGAACAAGTGGTAACTGGTATTCAGATTACGCCGGCTTTCCTTACAGTTCCGGCCCTTGGTTCCTCCGTGGTGGGCGCTGCTATGATCGTGCTAGCGCCGGCGCGTTCTACTTCAGCAACGTCACCGGTGTTGCTTACACTTACTACTCTGCTCGTGCCGTGCTTCCTGGCGCTTTGGACTGACGAAGTCAGTGGCTCCTTCGGGGCAGATGAAGGACAAATTGTTATTTGAAATGATAATTGATTACTGTGACCAAACAACGTTGGTATCAGTTCGGGCTCTTTAATACCCGTACTGACTCAGTTCGTAGAACTGGCACAGCATAAAATATAAATTATTTTTGGTTTCATCGTGTTGATGAAATAGCAAATTATAAAGAGTTCTAATAACTCTTTTTTTTCATATAATTCTTTAGGAGGTTTATTATATGATAAATAAGCAAGGGTTGTGGTTTTTAACTTTATTTAGTTTGGTATTAGTACTTAGTGTATATTATATAACAATGCCTAACGAAGTGTTTACTAATAGTATTATTGATAATGATACTTCTACTGATACTAAGTCTGTTAATAAGGAGGTTTCTGAGTCTAATTATTTAGCTACTTTAAAGATTGAGCTTGATGAGAAGAGGAATGAGTCTTTGAAGAAGTATGAGTCTATTTTGTCTGATAGTAGTGCTAGTACTAGTGATAAGAATGGTGCTTATGAGGGTATTAAGAATATTAATTCTACTAAGGCAATGGAGGAGGCTCTTGTTTCTAAGATTAAGAATGAACTTTCTCTTAATAGTTTTGTAGAGGTTGATTCTTCTAAAGTTTCTGTTGTTGTTGATAAGAAGGATCATGATGTGAAGCTTGCTAATAAGATTATGAATTTGGTTCAAGATGAGTTTAATTCTTATGTTAGTGTTTCTGTAAAGTTTTCTAAGTAACGTTTTATAGATTTTTCTCATAAAATATATTGGATAATATAAAACCACCCAATCTGAAAGTGAGGGAATGCTTTTTGAGAAAATCTATACTTACAAAAAGGGAAAAAGAAGTGTTTGAATTATTGATTTTGAATAAGACTACTAAGGAAATTGCTAGTAAGCTTAATATTAGTGAAAAGACAGTAAGGAATCATATTTCCAATGCTATGCAGAAACTTGGGGTTAAAGGACGAGCTGCTGCAGTTGTAGAACTTTTGAAACTAAGGGAATTATCACTATAACATGTGCTAAATGCACATGTTTTTTCATATATTTAATTGGTGAGGTGTATGTTTTGGAAAAGGTCTATTAATAAGATATTTTTTACTACTTTGATTGTGTTTATTGCTTTTGTACTTTTTAGTTTTAGTAAGACTAGTGTTGATAAAGAGTCTTATTCTAATTCTTCTTATAAAGTTTCTTTATATACTATTAATGATGATTCTTATGTTTCTATGACTAGTGTGTTTCTTGATGGGGATACTTTGGAGGAGAAGGTTTCTAATGTTATTGATATTATGATTATTGATAATAATAAGAATTCTTTGTTACCTAGTTATTTTAAACCTATATTACCTAGAGATACTAAACTTATTTCTGTTAAGTTGGATGGTGATATTTTAAAGGTTGTTTTTTCTAAGGAACTTCTTAATATTAGTAGTGAACAGTCTGATGCTATGATTGAGTCTTTGCTTTATACTTTGCTTGGTTTTGATGAGGTTGTTGGTGTTGAGATATATGTTGAGGATTCACTTCTTAAATATGTTCCTAATACTAATAAGAAATTGCCTACTGTTTTGTATGATGATTATGGTATAAATAAGAGTTATTCTCTTAGTAGTAATATGGATATTAAAAGGGTTAATCTTTATTATTATACTAGGAATAATGATGATTATTATTTGATTCCTGTTACTAAGTATGTTAATGATAAGAGGGAAAAGCTTGAGATAATAGTGGAGGAGTTATCTAGTTTTTTGTATCATGATAATTTGATTTCTATGCTTAGTGATAGTGTTAAGTTAGTTTCTTATGATATAGATGATGATGTTATTAGCCTTGATTTTACTGATTCTTTTGATTCTTTTGATAATGTTTCTGATACTGTTGTTAAGCCTCTTTTATGTTCTTTGTTTTCTAATTATTCTGTTTCTAAGGTTGAAATAAGTGTTGATGGTGTTAAAATTTTAGAAAAAGATAAAAAAGATATTGATATTTATTAAGTTTTGTTGTATAATTAAATAGCATTTATGAAATGCAGATGGATGTCCTGGTAGCTCAGCTGGATAGAGCATCGGCCTTCTAAGCCGGCGGTCAGGGGTTCGAATCCCTTCCAGGACGCCATTATCGGAGAGTGGCTCAACTTGGTAGAGCACTTGGTTTGGGACCAAGGGGTTGCAGGTTCAAATCCTGTCTCTCCGACCATTATGTTTAGTAACCCTTGTGGGTTTTTTTATTTTGTGATATAATTTTTTTGGTGGGTTGATTTATGAATAAAGAGTATTTGGATATAGTTAGTGATATTTTAGATAACGAATCTTTTAAGAAGCTTGATGATGAAGTACATCATCATGGTAGTAGGCTTGATCATTCTATTAGAGTTTCTTATAGAGCTTATAAAGTATGTAAAAGACTTGGTTTAGATTATGTTAGTGCTGGTAGAGCGGGTCTTCTTCATGATTATTTTTTTAATGAAGAGTTTAGTTCTAATAGTAGATTATATAGGCTTACTCATCATTATGAAAGAGCAATTGTTAATGCTAGTAATTTAGTTAGTTTAAATGATATGGAAAAGAATATTATATGTTCTCATATGTTTCCTATTGGGGGAAAAGTTCCTAAGTATTTAGAAAGTGTTATTGTAGATATTATTGATGATGTTTCTGCAATATATGAGGTTATGTCTTGTAGATATTATTTTGCTAAGTATTCATTTTTATGTTTGATTATAAGTTTTTGCTTCTTTAGATAATCTTTTTTGTCCTCGTAGCTCAGCTGGATAGAGCAATTGCCTCCTAAGCAATAGGTCGTTGGTTCAAATCCAATCGGGGACGCCACTTAGAAATATAAGAGTTTTATGACTCTTTTTTTGTTTATTTATTATTTTTGTACAAAATTATATTGATATATTTTATGATTTTGCTTTTTATTGACTTTTATTTTTAATTGTGTATAATTAAGTTAGAGGTGATAAGATGAAGAATATTTCAAATACTTTATGGGGGATTGTTTTAATTGCTTTGGGTCTTATTTTAGGACTTAATGCAACTGGTTTGGTTGATATTGATATATTTTTTGCAGGATGGTGGACACTTTTTATAATTGTTCCTTGCTTTATTGGGTTATTTAGTGATGAGGATAAAACTGGTAGTTTTATTGGTTTACTAGTGGGAGTTTGTTTATTGCTTGGATGTCAAGGTATTATTGGTTTTGATATTTTATTTAAGCTTATTGTACCTGTTATTCTTGTTATTATTGGATTTTCTGTTATATTTAAGGATAAGATGTCTAGTAAAGTAAGAAAAGAGGTTGAAAAGCTTAATAAGAAGGGTTCTAATAAAGAGTATTGCGCTACTTTTTCTGGACAAGATTTAGATTTTTCTAATGAAGATTTTAGTGGTTGTGATATGACTGCGGTTTTTGGAGGTATTAAGTGTAATCTTTCTAAGAGTAATATTAAGAAGGATGTTGTTATAAATACTCTTAGTGTTTTTGGAGGTATTACTATTATTGTACCTAGTGATGTTAATGTTAAGGTTGTTTCGACTTCTATTTTTGGGGGAGTAGAAAAGAAAGAAAGAGATTTTGATTCAAAGAATAAGACTATTTATATTAATGCTACTTGTTTATTTGGAGGAGTAGAGATTAAATGAGTAGTGCTCAAAGGATAGTTAAGTATTTTGGTATAGGAGTTGCTTTTCTTTTAATATTTAGTATATTTTCATTTTTGATTGAGATTGTTTTATCGATTGGTAATTCTTTTATACCTAATATTGAGCCTAGGAATGTTTCTTTGAATTCAAATTATTTGGATATTTCTCTTAAGTTTAGTAGATTAGAGATTAAAAGTGGGGATAGTTTTGATGTTTCTACTGATAGTAAGTATATAAGTGTTAATAATGATAATAATAAGATTACTATAAAAGAAAAGGGTCATTTTAGTTTTGATATGTCAGATGTTGTTACTGTTATTGTTCCTTCTTCTTATGTTTTTGATGATGTTGTTATTGATGCTGGTGCTGGTAGTGTTAATATTGATAAGCTTGTTACTAAGAATCTTTCATTTGATATTGGAGTAGGTAATGTAGTTATTAATGATTTGATTGTTTATAATGATACTTCGATTGATGGAGGAGCTGGTAAGTTTGTTATTAAGAATGGTACGATTAATGATTTAGATTATGATATGGGTGCAGGTGATACTAGTATTAATGCTTTTATTAATGGTTCTAGTGAGATTGATTGTGGTGTTGGTAAGCTTGATCTTAATCTTTTTAATGATATGTCAGATTTATCTCTTGATTTGTCTTTAGGAATTGGTTCTGTTAAGGTTAATGGTACTGATGTTGTTAAGGATAGTGTTTTAGGAACTGGTCGTAATGTTATTGAGATAGATGGTGGAGTAGGAGATATAAATATTAATACTAAATAGAAGTCTTTTGACTTTTATTTTTTTGTTTTTCTTTTATTTGGTTCATTTTTTTGGTAAAATTATAGTAGGAGGGATAATGTGAAATACGTATATAGTTTTAAAGAAGGTAACAAGGATATGAAGAATATTCTTGGTGGTAAAGGAGCTAATCTTTCTGAAATGGTTGGCTTAGGGCTTCCTGTTCCTATGGGATTTACTGTTTCTTGTGATGCATGTTTAAAGTATTATGAAGATGATTGTAGTATTAATTCTTCGATTGAAGCGGAAATATTTAGTGAGATAAAAAAACTTGAGGAGTATACTGGTAAAAAGTTTGGTGATTTAGAAAATCCTCTTTTAGTTAGTGTAAGAAGTGGAGCAAGAGTAAGTATGCCTGGGATGATGGATACTGTTCTTAATTTGGGTCTTAATGATGAGGTTGTTAAAGCATTTAGTGAGAAAACTTCAAATGGTAGATTTGTTTATGATAGTTATCGTCGTTTTATTCAAATGTTTTCTGATGTTGTTATGGGGTTTCCTAAGTCTAGTTTTGAAAGGCTTTTTGATAAGATAAAGGAAGATAAGGGTATTTCTAAGGATAGTGATTTGTCTTTATCTGATCTTATGGAAGTTGTTGATATTTATAAGAGTGAATATAGAAAGCTTGCGGGAATAGATTTTCCTAGTGATCCTAGGGTTCAACTTCTTGAGGCTATTAAGGCTGTTTTTAGGTCTTGGAATAATGATAGGGCCATTTTTTATAGAAATATGAATGAAATACCTGATTCTTGGGGTACTGCGGTTAATGTTCAAGAAATGGTTTATGGTAATTTGAATGATAATTCTGGTACTGGGGTTGCTTTTACTAGGAATCCTGCGACTGGTGAGAATGTTTTATTTGGTGAGTATTTGATTAATGCTCAAGGTGAGGATGTTGTTGCAGGTATTAGGACTCCACTTGGTATTGATACTTTAAAAGATGTAATGCCTGATTGTTATATTGAGTTTTGTAAGATATGTGATATTTTGGAACATCATTATAAAGATATGCAAGATATGGAGTTTACTATTGAGAATGGAAAACTTTATATGTTACAAACTAGAAATGGTAAGAGAACTGGTAAGGCTGCGGTTAAGATTGCAGTTGATATGGTTAATGAAGGTTTGATTACTAAGGAAGAGGCTCTTATGAGAGTTGATGAAAAGTTGCTTGATAGCTTACTTCATGATACGTTTGATAATGAATCTCTTAAAAAAGGAAAAGTGATAGCTAAAGGACTTGCAGCTTCTCCTGGAGCGGCTTATGGTAAGATTATTTTTGATGTTAAAGACATTGAGAATAAAGATGATGACTATATTTTAGTAAAGCTTGAAACAAGTCCTGAGGATATTGAAGGAATGACAATATGTAATGGTATTCTTACAATTCGTGGTGGTATGACTTCTCATGCTGCGGTTGTTGCTCGTGGAATGGGTGCATGTTGTGTTTCTGGATGTGGTAGTTTAAGTATTGATAGTGTTAATAAGACTCTTACATGTGAAGGTGGTACAGTTCTTTCTATGGGAGATTATATTAGTTTAGATGGTTCGACTGGTCTTGTATATCTTGGAAAGATTGATACTGTTGCACCATCGATAAGTGGAGATTTTGAAACTTTTATGTCTTGGGCTGATAGTGTTAGAAAGCTTGGTGTTAGAGCTAATGCTGATAATTATAGAGATGCTAAAGTTGCTAGAGATTTTGGTGCAGAGGGTATTGGTCTTTGTAGGACTGAGCATATGTTCTTTGATGAGAGTAGAATATTTAGTTTTAGAAAGATGATTGTTTCTGAAACTAAGGAACAAAGGGAAGAAGCTCTTATGGAAATTCTTCCATATCAAAAGAATGATTTTATGGATTTGTTTAATGTAATGAATGGTTATCCTGTTATTATTAGGCTTCTTGATCCCCCTTTACATGAGTTTTTACCTAGTAAAGATAGTGATATTGCTACTTTGGCTGATTCTCTTGGTATTAGTGTTTCAGATTTAAAGAAGAAGATAGTTAGTTTGAAAGAGTTTAATCCAATGATGGGGCATCGTGGTTGTAGGCTTTCTATTACGTATCCTGAGATAGTTGTTATGCAAACTAAAGCAATTATTGGTGCTGCTATTTCTTGTAGTAAAAATGGAATTGTTGTAAAACCTGAAATAATGGTTCCTTTAGTGGGAGATGTAAATGAATTAAAGTATATAAAAGATATTATTAAAGAAGTTTGTGATGATATGATTAGTTCTAGTGATGTTTCTATTAAATATATGATTGGTACAATGATTGAGGTACCTAGAGCTACTGTTATGGCTGATGAGATTGCAAAAGAAGCAGAGTTTTTCTCATTTGGTACGAATGATTTGACTCAAATGACTTATGGTTTTTCTCGTGATGATGCTTCAAAATTCTTGAATGATTATTATGATAAGAAGATTTTCTTAAATGATCCATTTATGAGACTTGATACTAATGGAGTTGGTTCTCTTATGAGGATTGCAATTGATAAAGCTAAGAGTGTTAATCCTGATATTGAACTTGGTATATGTGGTGAACATGGAGGGGATCCTTCTTCTGTTTATTTCTGTAATGAATTAGGTCTTGATTATGTATCATGTAGTCCTTACCGTGTTGCAATAGCGCGTCTTGCTGCAGCGAAAAGTGTAATTCGTGAAAGATTAGATTAAGTATCTAGTCTTTTTCTTTTGAAAAACGCATAAAAAAATGTTGTAATTATATAATTATAATGGTATAATTAATTTACAACTTGATGGAGCTATAGCCAAGCGGTAAGGCATGGGTCTGCAAAACCTTGAGCACCGGTTCAAATCCGGTTAGCTCCTCCATTAAAAAGTTTCTTTAAACTTTTAGAGTTTGAACTTAATATATAGAATATCAATTTTTAAAAGAAATTGATATTTTTTGTGTTAAGAAAGAATTTTATTAAGATTAATATTGTAAGTAAACCAATATGGAAATTTAAAAGAAAAAACAGATTATCTTATTAATCACTTAAATAAAGTCTTTCAAAAATTACCAGAATTTATTAAGACAATAGTTGACCATTTATTTAATCATAGTGGTTTAGGTTTAAAATATTTTAAGCAATAATATGATCCTGAAGTTAAAAGAAGAGAACAAAGTATATTTAAAGGATTTAATTTATTTAATAAAAAAGAAAGTGAAAAAGCAACAAAGCATATTAATGATGAGATGGATGAATATGCTGAAGAATTTTATAACGATAAAAAAGATAAAGAAAAAGACGATGGTTTTGGACTTTAAACTATCGTCTTTAATTTTATTTACTAAAATAATTTAAATACTTCTTTTTGCTTTTTCTTCTTGAACTTCATTAGCAAAAATTTCTTCATATTTGGCCCTATATCCAGCGCTAACTTTTACACTATTGACTCCAACAACCATTCTTGTTTTAAATGGAGCTTTACTGCCACTAATTCCAGATTCTACCATTGCATCAGCAAGTATTCCACTTGGACCATAATCTACATCTAAATCTGGTTCAATACCTTTACTAAGTTTATCCATAAGAGCTTTTGATAGTGATTCTCTGAATGCAGCAACTTGATTTTCATTCACTGAAGTTTGTGAAAAAACTTGATTTGCCATTGCCATAGCAAGAACAGAATTAAAATCATCTCCGATACTTCCACCAAGTCTTGATCCTGTAAATTGATTAATCCACCAATTTATAGCAGTTTCAACAGATGGTAAAACCTTACTATCAGGATTTGTTTCACTTAATTTTCTCATTTCTTCATTGAATTGTTGAATATTATATTGTTTTCTTGCTTCAAATGTAAAATTACCAACTGAACGAGTTGCCTCTTTATCATACTCTAATGTAGAGATTTGTTCATATAATTTTGCAATATATGATTTTATAGTTTCCTTTTGTTCTTCTGTTAATTCATTTTTATAAGGATATTCTTTCTCGCTAGCAGTAAAATCAACCTGATCCTTATCTAAATAATAAAGTGTAATATCAACTAAAAATCCATATCCACTTTTAGGCATAATACTAAATGAATCACCAGAATCTCTTTGAAGTTCTTCATTCCATTGGTAATTCCATATTGTTATATCTGGTTGTCCACCCCATGCGTTAAAAGGAACAACTATTTTTCTTCCATCACTTAATCTAAGTATTGCATTACTATAAAGTTTATCATCATCACCCTTATTTGCTTGAACAAAAGCATACACTTTTTCATATATTTCTTTTCCAATAGTTTTTACTTGATTTTCTAAATCCATAATCGATACCTCCTGTATTAACTATATCATATTTTTTATCATTTTTATCATTTTTATTTAAATTTTTACAAAATTATGGTAAGATGTATATAGAAATTGATACAAATTGTATTAATTTCTAATTGTGATAGTTAAGTTGTAAATAACTTAATCAATCGCTCCATATTAAGTTATTATGAGACTTTGGTCTCTTTTTTTGTAATAAAAAAATATACTTTTATAGTGTATTAATCATCAGTTTCATAGTAATATGATGTTTCAATTCCTTTAAATATATTTGCTAATGAAAAGTTGTCTGTTAAGTTTTCTTTTATTAGTGTTTTAATTTCTAGTGTATTTATTGGACTTCTTTCCATTGCTTGTAAATATAGTGTTTTATCTATGTTTTGCCAGTTTACTATTTTATTAATATTCTTTTTAAGAATTAGATCTAACCATATTCTAGTGCTTCTTCCATTTCCTTCGAGGAATGGGTGAGCAATATTCATTTCAACGTATTTATCTATTATTTCATCTATTGTTGTTTCTTTCATTGTTTCAATTTTTTTTAGAATGTCTTCTAAGTACAGGGTATTTGCAAATCTGAAGTTTCCTTTAGAAATGTTTGTTTTTCTTATTTCTCCTGCAAAATCGTATAAATTATTAAATAGGTATTTATGTATTTGTTGTAGTCCTTTGATAGTTCCTACTTCTATTTTATCTATGTCATTGCTAGAAAATAGTTTTTTTGCATTTTCTAAGCTTTTAATATCTATATCTTTCATATTGCACCTCATTTTTATTTTATTACAAAATAAAAAAATGGCAGGGGTAGCAGGAGTTGAACCCACATCAGCGGTTTTGGAGACCGTTATTCTACCATTGAACTATACCCCTACGTCTAGTTAATTATATCATATAAATGTAAATAATAAAACTATTTTTTGAAAAATTACATATATTTTTATGGGTGATGTGTTTTTGAGTATAATAAAATATTCTAATAAAGAGAAAAATCTTCTTGCTAGACTTATGAGAGCAGAGGCTCTTGGTGAAGGGGATTTAGGTATGTTAATGGTTGGTAATGTTATTGTAAATCGTGCTCTTGCTGATTGTTTAACTTTTAAAAATATAAGAACTATTACTGATGTTGTATATCAAAGTCCTGGTGGTTTTGTGGGAGTTAATTCTTCTTTGTTTGTTGGTAATCCTACTGCTAAGGAGCTTAGTCTTGCTAGTCGTATTTTAAGAGGGGAGTATTATCATCCTGCGACTAATGCTTTATGGTTTTATGCTCCGAAGAAGGATGAGAATTGTTTAGCTCTTTGGTATGAGCAAAGGAATTCTGGAAGATATAAGAATCATTGTTTTTATATTCCTCAGTCTGGTGTTTGCAGACAAATTCATTAAGGAATGAAGTTAAGTAAAATTACAACGCATAATATTGACTTGTGTGTTGTTTTTGCTTAAAATGATTGTAGAAGATATATACTTATAATAATTAAGAAAATAATATTGTAATGAATTTGTGGAAGTGGTTTTAGTGAAAGAGACAATTAATAATTTAAAAAAGGTTTATAGTTATGGAGTAGAATATAAATTATGTTTAATAGTTCAAATAATTTGTTGTATAGTAGGTATAGCAATAAATATTATTGTTCCACTTATATCTGCAAAGTTTATTGTAAGTTTTACTGATTCTATGTGGAGTCAAGCACTTTTTATGGCTTTGGTACTATTTGGTATAAGTATAATTAATGAATTCAAAACATTAATTATAAGAAAAAATACTCAAATTTTTCGAAGAGGAACAGTTAGAAATATGCAAATGTCTTTGGGTAGAGAAACATTAAAATTAGATCAATCTACGTTGGATTCTAATTCTAGTGGTGCATTTGTTCAAAGACTTACAAATGATGTTGATAAAATGGCTGGAATGTTTACAACAGGCATGGGTAAGCTAACTGGATTTTTATCTAATATAGGTTCGTTTGTTGCTATATTAATCATAGATTATCATATGTTTATTTATTATTTAGTGGCTGCAATAGTGTTAACAATATTACATTATATTAAAAACGAGCAAGTTGGTAAAAAGGATATTGAATTTAGAGATCAATGTGATAAAGTAGCAGGACTTTCTGGAGAATTAGTAAGAGGTGCAAGAGATATAAAAATGTTATTTGCTAAAGAAAGTTTTATGAAAGAACTTGATAAGAATATTAAACTTCAAAGTGAAAAAAATTTTGAGATGAGAAATACTGATATGGGATTTAATCTGGTAATTGATTTGTTAAAAGATTTATTTGAGTTTATGACTATAGTTTTTTTAATATATCTAGTTACCAATAATATAATTACTGTTGCTATTGCAGTTGCACTTTATAGTTATAGATCTACAGTTCTTACAGATTTAATGGGAACTGTATCATCATTATTAGAAGAATGTAAGAGTTTTAATATTTCTTGTAATAGAGTATTTGATATTATTGGTAATAAAAAGTATGAAAAGGAAAAGTTTGGAACAAAACATATTGATAATATTGTTGGTAATTTCGAGTTTAAAAATGTTAATTTTTCTTATGATAATACAAATAATATATTGAATGATTTTAATCTTAAAATAGAGGAAAATAAGACATATGGTATTGTTGGTAAAAGCGGAGTAGGAAAGACGACTATTTTTAATCTTTTATGTAGATTATATGATAATCAAGAAGGAACGATATTGTTAGATGGAATTGATATAAGAAAATTAGATGAAGAATCTATAAGAGGTAATATAACAATAATAAGTCAAAATCCTTATATATTTAATTTAAGTATAAAAGATAATTTGAAACTTGTTAAGAGTGATATAGTAGATGAAGAAATAAAAGAGGCTTGTCATTTGGCTTATTTAGATGAATTTATAGAGAGTTTACCACAGGGATATGATACTGTTGTAGGAGAGGGTGGAGTGAATTTATCTGGTGGTCAAAGACAGCGTTTGGCTATAGCAAGGGCATTAGTTCAAAAGACAAAAATAATTCTTTTTGATGAAGCTACATCAGCTCTTGATAATGAAACTCAAAGTCAAATTCAAAAGGCGATTGATAACTTAAAGGATAAGTATACCATTGTTATAATAGCTCATAGGTTATCGACAATAGTTAACTGTGATAATATAATGATATTACATGATGGAAAAATTGTTGATAAAGGAACACATAAAGAATTGTTAAAATCAAATAAAGAATATAAAAAGTTATGTCAGACGGAAATAATTGACAAATAAAAAGTTTAGCATTTTGTTGTTGCTAAGCTTCTTTTGTATCAATTTTTAATTATTTTTTTGGTATTAGTAAGATTTGTCCTACTTTTAAAGTGTTGTTTGTTAGATTGTTAAGTTTTATTATGTCTTCTACTGATACATTGTATTGTCTAGATATTTTCCAAAGACTGTCTCCGCTTTGAACTGTGTATTTTTCATAGTTGTCTTGTTCTGGTATTGTTAGTTTTTGACCGATTGATAACATGTTTGTGGATAGATTATTTATATTTTTTAGTTCATTAACAGATATGTTAAACTTTTTAGCAATGCTCCATAGAGAGTCTCCACTTTGTACTATGTATACATTTTTATTTGTTGTTTGATCTTTTTGTTCTTCTTTTACTGCTGGGATTAGTATTTGTTGACCTACAGTAAGCATGGTTGTACCAAGATTGTTTTCTTGTACAATGTCATTTACGCTTATTCCGTATTTATTGGCAATGCTCCATAGAGAGTCTCCTTTTTGGACTGTATATACTGTGTAGTTAGATTGTGATGTTGTTGGAATGGTTAGTTTTTGACCGATTTGTAAGATGTTACTAGTTAGATTATTTTGATTTTTTAATTCTTCAACACTAATGTTATATTTATTGGCAATACTGTATAGACTGTCTCCTTTTTTAACTATATATTGGTTATTTGTTTGTGGTGGTGTATATGGAACGTTTATGTAGTTAGTTAATGCTTTTACTACTGCTTCAGCATAGTCTTCTAGATTGTTTTGTAATTGGTATACGTCGTCTTTTGGACTATCTATAAAACCGTATTCTAATAATAATGATTGTAGGTTACCTGTGTCTCTTATGATGAAGTAGTAATCTTTACTAGGGTTTTCTGGTAGTCTTCTTTGATAGGCTCCTCGAATGTTTTGGCCTTGTTTTGCTATTTCATTTAGGATATCTGTTGCTAATTCATCATCGTTTCTTAAGGCATATACTACTTCAGCACCATCTCCTCCTCGAGAGTCTAGTTACCATTAGTAATTAATTTATAAAGATAAATTACAGCTAAATAAATCATTTATTGAATGTTTTATAGTATCATCATCTAATCCATAAAATTTAAGTTGCATAATATAAATAACATATTCTAGATATATTAAATCTAATAAAGATAGGCCTATAAATTCTTTATCTATATCACCATGTGCAAAATGATTTCTTTGATCAGAAAGTCTTTTTCCCATTTGCTTATAATTAAGTTTTTCTTTATTTAAACTATATAAATGATTTCCAAATATGTCAGAAATATTACCGTAATCTTTGCCATATTCAATTATTCGTGATTCTAAATTATCTGATTTAATCAGTTTCTTTAAAAACTTAAATATTTCTTTTGACTTACCAGTGTTGTTTTTAATCAAATTATTTATAATATCAGTTACCTTTTTTTCGGCATCTATTGTTTTCTTACTTTTGCTAATTCCTCTAGGATAATTTCTTTTAAATTCCCATTCAAAAGCAGCAGTAATCATTACAAACCTTCCTTCATTTATATGCCTACCTAATTCATAAGTTTCTGGTATGTGTTCTAAATAGATTTTCTGTGTTACAATATCATCTATGATTTTACCAATTATTCCCTTTATATATTCATACTTTATAAATCTTTCTTTCTCAATAGGATAAGTTTCAATAACATTATTTTCTTGTGTTTCATATAAGGTAGCAAATGTCTCGTGCAATCCTTTAGATGTTGGAAAAGCCATTTCTACATTGGAAAAAACCACATTTTTTCTATAACACAAATACTGAATAAATTGTTTAGAAACTCTTAAAATAGTAATTATAAACTCATAATCATCTGTTGGATCAAATTCAATGAACATCGTTGAATTTAAACTAATTGGTGATTTACCTGTTTTATAACTGCTAGATATTGAAATACCAAAATATATTAAAAGTTCCTTATCATCTATGTTAAATTTTTCTTTTTCTGTTGTTGTTTCGGAAAAGGGCTTTGTACTAACATCAATTATTCCATTATCGCCCCAGTCAATTTTACTTAAGGCAAAAGTTGTAGGAAATATATGTGTAATTTCTGGTCCTTTAATAGCAATTCTATCAATCTTTTCTCTATCATACTTATTAATAATATAAAACTCGATATCTATTATTAAAGTAGAATTGATTCGGCCAATACTTTTATGAGCTGGAATTAACACAATTTTTTTCCCTGTTTCATTTGCAATTCCGTAAATAATTTCATCTACATAAATTGGATTACCTAATGTGTACACACCATTTTCTATTTTTTCCATAAACCACATGTCTACTTCGTGCTTTTGTTCCTTTGGTGGAATTAACTTTAATTTTTTTTTATCAAATATAAAAGTAAAATCTATTTCTTTATAATTTATTGTTCCTGTATATGTATCGTAATCTCTCATGTAATATCACCTAATTTATAGTATATCATATTCTTTTTCCTTTTCTACCATAAGGATTTCTTGCTAAATTTCTATTTTCATATTTAAAAGTTACCTCTGGTACAATATCATATTTAAAACATATAGTAATATTTCTATCTTTATCTATAACTATTTTATCTACTAATGTATCAATTAATTCTTTTTTTGGTTTATTTAAATCTAATAGTTTTTTTATTTTTTTAGTATAATCAGGCAAAATATTTGCTTTATTTTTCATTTTATTTTTTTTAACATTTTGATTTTCTATCTCTTCGTTAATTTGTTTTAATTTTTGTTCAAATTCGCTTGCTAATTCTTTATAGGTATCTGCTGATATTACACCATCACACCTATCATCGTATAAAGTTTTTAATCTTCCTGTAATCTTTTCTTTTGCTATTTGAAATTCTTTTACTATTTTATCAATGTTAGTAGTTTCCCTATGAATATTTTTTACTACTTCTTTATTTAATTCTTCTATATCTAATTCTTTTATAAATTTTGATACTGAAGTATTAAACTGTTCTAGTATTTGTTCTTCTAAATAATCATACGGATAAAAGTGAGAACTACATCTTCCTCTCTTTGGATCTCTAGAATATCTATTACAATTAATAGACCAATAATCAAGTTTTTTTCTATAATAAACAGATAATCTATTACCACACTCTTTACAAAATATTTTCCCTTCTAAAATTCTTTTTGGTCTTTCTGTTTTTAAGTTATAATTTCTAGTTTTTCTTTTTACTAAAGAATTAACATATTTAAAAGTTTCTTTATCAACTAATGCTTCATGAGTATCTTCAACTATTACCCATAAACTTTCATCTAATGTTATTTTCTTCTTTGATTTATAATTTACTTTTGTTTGAGTATGCTGAACCATATCTCCAGTATAAATTCTATTACTTAAAATTTTCTTTACTGTTGATATATTCCAACTATCTCTATCAATCAATCTAGAAGAATAATTAGTTTTCTTATATCCTGCTGGTGTAGGTTTATTCATATCATTTAATCTTGTTGCTATTTCTGTTGGTCCTATTCCTTCTGCTCTCCACTTGAATATTTTTTTTACAATTGGTGCAGTTTCTGGATTAGGTATTAAATGTCCTTTATCTAAAGGGTCTCTCATATAGCCATAACAAGGTTGACTTCCTATAAATTTACCATTCTTTCTTTTGTCATTTAATACATTTCTTATCTTAATAGAATTTTGTTTACTATAATAATCATTACAAGCAATTATAAATGTTGAAGAATCATTACTAGCCTGATTTTTAAAACTATCATATGATTCAAGTATAGATATAAATCTTATATTATTTT
>ERZ857629.1228-NODE-1228-length-29338-cov-12.845781_pt1 | contig 29338 bp, 29 predicted proteins | sample MGYA00519700_ERZ857629 | MGnify/ENA primary metagenome ERZ857629 (study PRJEB31778, sample SAMEA3449351) | human gut metagenome | biome: human gut; feature: human-associated habitat; material: faeces | place: United Kingdom | collected 2010/2012 ...
GGAGCGAAGCGAATATTTTCGTGCCGCGAAGCGGCACGAAAATAACGGCATTATTGCTTCTGCGCCGTTACTTGGCGGGCTTGACGATGAGGTTCACCAGCTTGTTTTTCACCAGAATGGTCTTGACCACGTTCATGCCCTCCACGGACTTTTTGACCTTCTCATTCTCCATGGCGGCAGCCACCACATCACTCTCCGCACTGTCCATGGGGACGGTGACGGTGCCCTTCAGCTTGCCGTTGACCTGCACCGCCATCTCCACATGGGAGTCCACGGTCTTGGACTCGTCGTGGGTGGGCCACTCCATCTGCATCGCCATCTTGCCGTACTTGGCGGCGAAGCCCATGTTCTCCCACATCTCCTCCACCATATGGGGCGCAAAGGGGCTAAGCAGCAGGCAGAGCATCTCTACGTCGCCCTTGGAGCAGCCGTTGGCGTAGAACTCGTTGACCATCGCCATCATGGCGGCGATGGCGGTGTTCATCTTCAGCTCGTCGATGTCCTGCGTCACCTTCTTGATGGTCTTGTGGACGATGGACTCGTTCTTGGCGGAGATGGACATCTCGTCGGTGGCGATGTCCTGCAGGTTGAAGCAGCGGTCGAGGAAACGCTTACTGCCCTTGACAGCCTCGTTGCTCCAGCTGACAGCCTTCTCAAAGTCGCCGATGAACATAATGTGCAGGCGCATGGTGTCCGCGCCGTACTGCGCCACGATGTCGTTGGGGTTCACCACGTTGCCGCGGGACTTGGACATCTTCTCGCCGCCCTCGCCCAGGATCATGCCGTGGCTGGTGCGCTTGGCGTAGGGCTCCTTGGTGGGCACCACGCCGATGTCGTACAGGAACTTATGCCAGAAGCGGGAGTACAGCAGGTGCAGGGTGGTGTGCTCCATGCCGCCGTTGTACCAGTCCACCGGGGACCAGTAGTCCAGAGCCTCCTTGCTGGCAAGTGCCTTGTCGTTGTGGGGGTCCATATACCGCAGGAAATACCAGCTGGATCCTGCCCACTGGGGCATGGTGTCCGTCTCGCGCTTGGCGGGGCCGCCGCAGCAGGGGCAGGTGGTGTTGACCCAGTCGGTCATCTTGCTCAGGGGGCTTTCGCCGTCGTCGGTGGGCTCGTAGCTCTCCACCTGGGGCAGCACCAGAGGCAGCTGCTCCTCCGGCAGAGCCACCCAGCCGCACTTCTCGCAGTTCACCAGGGGGATAGGCTCGCCCCAATACCGCTGGCGGGAGAACACCCAGTCGCGCAGCTTGTAATTGACCTTCTCCTTGCCGAAGCCCTGCTCCACCACGTACTTCTTCATGGCGGGGATCGCCTCCTTCACGGTCATGCCGTTGAGGAAGCCGGAGTTGACCATGATGGCACTGTCGTCCTTGGCAACGAATGCCTCCTTGGTAACGTCGCCGCCCTTGACCACCTCCACGATGGGCAGTCCGAATTTCGTGGCGAACTCCCAGTCGCGCTGGTCGTGACCGGGCACGCCCATGACGATGCCGGTGCCGTAGCCCATGAGGACGTAGTCGGAGACGAAGATGGGCAGAGCCTTGTGGGTCACGGGGTTCGTCGCCTCGACGCCCTCCAGACGCACGCCGGTCTTTTCCTTGTTCAGCTCGCCGCGCTCAAAGTCGGACTTGTGGGCGGCCTCGTCCTGATACGCCGCCACGGCGTCCCAATTTTCGATGCGGCTCTGCCACTTCTTCAGCAGGGGGTGCTCCGGGGAGATGACCATATAGGTGGTGCCGAACAGGGTGTCGGCACGGGTGGTGTACACCGTCACCTGATCTCCCACGTTGGTGTCGAAGGTGATCTCCGCACCGGTGGAGCGTCCGATCCAGTTGCGCTGCTGGATCTTCACGCGCTCGATGTAGTCCACGTCCTCCAGATCGTCAATGAGCCGCTGGGCGTAGGCGGTGATCTTCAGCATCCACTGGCTCTTTTCCTTGCGGATGACCTCGCTGCCGCACCGCTCGCACACGCCGTTGACCACTTCCTCGTTCGCCAGCACGCATTTGCAGCTGGTGCACCAGTTCACGGGCATAGTGGACTTATACGCCAGACCGTGCTTGAACATCTGCAGGAAGATCCACTGGGTCCACTTGTAGTAGCTGGGGTCGGTGGTGTCCACGCAGCGATCCCAATCGAAGCCGTAGCCCAGCATTTTCAGCTGGCTGGTGAAGTTCTCGATGTTGTTCTTCGTGACCACCGCCGGGTGGATGTGGTTCTTGATGGCGTAGTTCTCCGTGGGCAGTCCGAAGGCGTCGAAGCCGATGGGAAAGAGGACGTTGTAGCCCTCCATGCGCTTTTTACGGGTGACGATGTCCATCGCCGTAAAGGGGCGGGGGTGCCCCACGTGCAGACCCTGACCGGAGGGATAGGGGAACTCGATCAGCCCGTAGAACTTGGGACGCTTGTCGCCGGTGATGGCGGCGTAGGGCTTCGTCTTTTCCCAGTTGGCTTGCCACTTCTTCTCAATGGCCGCAAAATCGTAATTCATACCGTTTCTCCTTGTATGTGAATTTTATCGCTTAAATACAAAACGCCCCCGACCGCTTTCACGGTCAGGGGCGTGCAGTAACGCGTTACCACCCTGCTTCCGCCGGGAGTTACCTCCGCGACGCTCGGTGCCTCTCCTGAGAGAGTGCCGCGCTGTAACGGTGCGCGCCCGTCCCGCCCTGTTCAGGCGGAAAGCTCCGGAGCCAGTACAACGGAACATCCCCACCGGCTCGCACCAGACGCCGGCTCTCTTAGGGCGGACGGACTCCGTCTTTTTTCCTTCATCGCTCGTGGCAATATCGTGTTCTATTGTAGCGCATTTTTTCCGCTTGTCAAGCCCCTGTTTTCCGGGGAAAGCGGGGAAAATCAGTCGTGTTCGCTGATGATGCCGGTCAAATCGATAGCCTTGCCGTCCTGCCACAGACGCTCCAGACCGTAAAACTCCCGCGCCTCCTGATTGAACACATGGATGGCGATACAGCCGTAGTCAAGCAGCACCCACGTGCCGCCGCGGTAGCCCTCACGGTGCAGCGGCTGCTCGTCCGCCTCCTCCGCCAGCACCTTCTCCACGCTGTCCACCAGCGCGTTGATCTGGGTGTTGCTGGAGCCGCTCGCCAGCACAAAATAGTCCGCCAGCGTGGTCAGCTCGCTGATCTCCAGCACGCGGATCTCCCTGCCCTTTTTGTCCGACAGGGCGCGGGCCGCCAGTAATGCCAATTCCTTCGGTGTTTTCATTGTATCCCTCTTTTCAGCAGATAATCCCGCGCATCGCGGGTCATGTGGTGGACGGGGCTGCCCATCTCCTCCATCTCGTCGATGGTCATGTTCAGTCCCAGCAGCAATCCCCTGTCCAGATCCTCGTATACCGTCTTACGCAGCTCCTCCACGCCGGGGAAGTCTCGCGTCGGCTCGATGTAGTCCGCCAGATAGATGATCTTTTCCAGCAGCGTCATGTCCGGCTTGCCGGTGGTGTGGTAGAAAATAGCGTCGCAGACGTCGTCCTCCACGCCGAATACACTGCGGGCGATGGCGGCTCCGGTTTTGCTGTGCAGCAGCTTCAACGCCTTCTGCTCCAGCGCGTCCAGCGTAATGCCATACTTTTTGCACAGTGCCAGCTGCGCGTCCAGATCCAGCTTTTTGGTGCAGTCGTGGAGCAGCGCGGCGATACGCGCCTTCGTCTCGTCCGCGCCGTAGCGGCGGGCAAGACGCACCGCCTCCTGCTCCGTGCCCAGCACATGGGGCATACGCTTGGGCTTGAGGTAGCTCAAGGCGATGGGACGCAGTGCATCCGGCGTCAGGTGCTTCAGGTCGCAGCGGCTGCCGTACAGACGCTCCCGCTGAATATAGCCCCAGACCGGCGGCGGCAGGAGGTTTTCGCCTCCCCCCTGTGCCAGCGCGGTGCGAACCTCCGTGGAGGATACGTCCACCACCTGCGGGTTGGGAACCACCGTCACCTGCGCGCGGAAGTCCCGCTCCAAGTGCGCCTTCTGGGCGGCGAAGGCGGCGGAGTCGTCCTCCGCCTCCCGCGTGAAGGGCGCGATACGCGCCAGTGCCATGACCCGCGCCGGGTCGTGCCATGTGTGGAGCGACAGGAACATATCCGAGCCCATCAGGAGGTACAGCGTGTCCTCCGGGTACTGCTCCCGCAGCGTCGTCAGCGTGTCCGCCGTGTAGCTGGCACCGGTGCGGCGCAGCTCCATGTCGCTGACCTCCGCCCTCTTGCCCAGCTCCGCCGTGGTCAGCACGGTCATGTCGTACCGCTGCTGCATCCCGGCACCATCCGCCGCCAGTGCCTTGTGGGGCGGCTGCCGGTCGGGGATCAGCAGGAGCTTGTCCAGATGCAGGGCTTCCATGGCCGCCTTCGCCGCCGTGACGTGCCCCACGTGGGGCGGGTCAAACGTCCCGCCGTAAATGCCGATGTTCATACGGTCTTTTTCGCCTTGACCAGCTCGATCCTGCGCTTGGTCTTGTCGTGCTGCATACGGTAGAGGACGAATTTGCTGCCGATGACCTGCACCACCTCGCAGCGGGCGGAGACAGCCAGCTGCTCCGCCGCCTCCCGCGCCGTGAGCATGGAGTTCTCCAGCACACGACCCTTAATGAGCTCACGCGCCGCCAGCGCGTCGTTGACCTGTTTGATGAGATTGTCGCCGATGCCGTCCTTGCCCACGTGGATGATGGTATCCATGTTGGTGGCAAGAGAGCGAAGCTGGGCGCGCTGTTTGCTTGTCAGTTCCATATCAGTGATTCTCCAAATACGTTTTCAGCTCCTCCGCGAACACGCGAAGCGCGTTGCCGCGGTGGGAAATGGCGTTCTTTTCCTCCGCCGTCAGCTGGGCGAAGGTCTTACGCAGGGACGGAACGAAGAAAATGGGGTCGTAGCCGAAGCCGCCGTCCCCCATAGGGGCAAAGGCGACGGTGCCGAAGCAGTCGCCTTCCGCCGTCAGCGTGTCCCCGTTGGGGAAGGCGCAGACGATGGCGGTGTGGAAGTGGGCGGCGCGGTCTGTGGCACCGCGCATATTGCTCAGCAGCAGCCGGCAGCGGGAGGGATCGTCGTCCAGCCCGCCGTACCGGGCGGAGTAGATGCCCGGCGCGCCCTGCAAATAGTCCACGCACAGCCCGGAGTCGTCGGCGATAGCGGGCAGACCGCTGGCGGTCATAATGGCGTTCGCCTTCAGTGCGGCGTTTTCGGCAAAGGTGGTGCCCGTCTCCTCCACGTCTATGTCCACGCCCACGTCGGAGGGCATGACCACCTCCACGCCCAGCTGGGCGAGGATCGCCTGCATCTCCGATAGCTTGCCATTGTTGTGGGATGCCAGTACAAATTTCACGGTATTGTTCCCCCTTCGTTTCTTACACCATGCCGCGCACAAATTCCGCGGGGTCGAAGGGCTTCAGATCGTCGATGCCCTCGCCCACGCCCACGAACTTCACGGGCACGCCCAGCTCCTGCGCGATGGCGATGACGATGCCGCCCTTGGCGGTGCCGTCCAGCTTGGTGAGGACGATGCCGGTAAGCCCCGCCGTCTCCTTGAACGTCCGCGCTTGAATAAGTCCGTTCTGCCCGGTGGTGGCGTCCAGCACCAGCAGTGTCTCGCAGACGGAGTCGGGGCACTCCCGGTCGATGATCTTCCGCAGCTTCGCCAGCTCGTTCATAAGATTCTGCTTGTTGTGGAGCCGCCCCGCCGTGTCGCAGAGCACCACGTCCGCATTACGCGCCTTGGCGGCCTGCAGGGCGTCGAACAGCACGGCACCGGGATCGGCTCCCTCGTTCTGCCGCACGATGTCCACACCGGCGCGTCCCGCCCAGATCTCCAGCTGGTCGGCGGCGGCGGCGCGGAACGTATCGCCGGCGCAGAGGAGCACCTTTTTGCCCTCGCCCTTGAGCCGGGCCGCCAGCTTGCCGATGGACGTGGTCTTGCCCACGCCGTTGACGCCGATGACCAGCACCACGGCGGGCTTGCCGCGCAGCGTCAGCGCGCTGTCGCCCACGTCCAGCTTGCTGCGGAGGATGTCCCGCAGCGCGTCCTTGACGTCCTCCATGCGGCCGATGAATTTCTCCTTCACCCGCTTACGCAGCTGCTCCACGATGTCGCACGCCGTGTCCGCGCCCACATCCGCCAGAATAAGGGCTTCCTCCAGCCCGTCATAAAACTCGTCGTTCAGATCGTCGAAGGTAGGGACGGCGGTGAACGCCTCCTTGAGTATCTGAAACAGTCCCATTGCCATGCTGTAAACCTCCTTATTTGATGTGCAGCTCCTTCGCCATGTCGTTGAGATTGATGGTCAGTATGCGGCTGACGCCCTTTTCCTGCATGGTCACGCCATACAGCACGTCCGCCTCCTCCATGGTGCCCCGCCGGTGGGTGATGACGATAAACTGTGTCTTGCCGGCGATACGCCGCATATAGCGGGCGTATCGCACCACGTTCGCCTCGTCCAACGCCGCCTCGATCTCGTCCATGACGCAGAAGGGCGTGGGGTGTACCTTCAAAATGGCGAAATACAGGGCGATCGCCACGAACGCCTTTTCGCCGCCGGAGAGCAGCGTGATGGTCTTGAGCTGCTTGCCGGGGGGCTGCACCTTGATCTCGATGCCGCAGTTGAGGATGTCGTCCTCGTCCTCCAGCTCCAACCGCGCCTTGCCGCCGCCGAACAGCTCCAGAAACGTCTCCTGAAAGCTCTCGTTCAGCAGCCGGAACTGCTCGGCGAAGATGGTGGTCATCTGCTGGGTGATCTGGTCGATGATGCCCAGCAGCTCCTCCTTCGCCTGCTCCACGTCGCTGCGCTGGTCGGAGAGGTACGTGTAGCGGGTGTTCACCCGGTCAAATTCCTCGATGGCACCGATATTGGGATTGCCCAGAGCCTTGATCTCCCGGTTCAGCTCCGCGATGCGGCGCGTCGCCTTGGGGACGCTCTCCAGCTCCACCCGCTGCTCCATGGCGTCGCTGTGGCTCAGCTCGTACCGCTCCCACAGCTTCTCAAGGATCTGCCCCTCCTCCATGGTGCTGTTTTCCAGCTTCTGCTGCAATTTACTGTGCGCCTGCATGGCGTTCAGCAGCGCGTCGTTGTACTGGCGGCTGCTGCGGCTGTGCTGCTCACGCTGCTGCTCCAATTCCAGCTTCTCCTGCGCCAGTGCTTCCAGTCTCTGCCGCAGGGCGGCGGTGCGGGCGTTTCTCTCGTCCAGCGCGGTCTGGTGGGCGGCAATATCCGCCTGCGCCTGTTCGTTGGAGGCGCGGTACTGCCGCGCCAGCGCGTCACGCTCCGTGCGGTCGGACACCATGTCCGCCTGCAACGCCCGCAGGTCGGCGACGCTGCGCTGTGCGCCGTCCCGCTCCGCGTGCAGTGCCGCCTGCGCCGCCTTTTTGTCGCTGACCGCCTGCGCCAGCCGGTTCGTCTGCTCCGTCAGATCGCTCTGCCCCGCCAGCTTGCTCTGCATCTCCTGCCGCAAGGCGGCGGCGCGGCTCTCCGCGCTCTCAATGGCGGCGCGGGTAGACTCTATCCGGGCGCGGCCGTCCTGCTCCCGGCGGTCAAGGGTGGAGAGCTCCTGCTCCATGGTCTCGCAGCTGAGGCGCAGACTCTCCAGCAGGATGTCATAGTGATCCTGCTTGCCCTGCAGCGTCAGCACGTCGTCCTCCGCCTTGCGCTGCTGCTCCTTGGCGACCTGCAATTCGTACTCCGCCTTTTGCAGCTCCCGCTGGGCGTCCTCCGCCTGCTGGGAAATATCGGTCAGCTTGCCGTGCAGCGTGCTCTGCGCCTTGGTCAGCCGTTCCAGCTCGTTGGCGCGGGACAGCACGCCGGAGGAGCGGCTGGCGGAGCCGCCGGTCATGGAGCCGCCCCGGTTGATGATCTGCCCGTCCAGCGTCACGATGCGGAAGGCGTTGCGGAACTTCCGCGCCAGCGCGATGCCGCTGTCCAGATCCTCCATGACCGCCGTGCGTCCCAAAAGATTCTTGAAAATGCCGGCGTACCGGCTGTCGTAGCGCACCAGCTCGCTGGCGACGCCCACAAAGCCGTACTCCCCGGCGATATTCTCCCGCAGCACGTCGCCGCGGATGGCGGTCAGGGGCAGGAATGTGGCGCGCCCGCCGTCCCGCTGCTTCAGGAACTGGATGGCGGCCTTGGCATCCTCCTCCCTGTCCACCACGATGTTTTGCAGCGCGGCACCCAGTGCCGTCTCCAACGCCACGGCGTACTCCTGCTTCGTGGTCATCAGCCCCGCCACGGGACCGTGGACGCCCCGCAGGGTGCTTTTCTCCGACGCCTGCATGACGGTCTTTACCGCCTTGTTGAAGCCCTCGTACTCCTTCTCCATCTCGGTGAGCAGGCGGATGCGGTCATCCTGCGCCCGCACCTTCATGGTGAGATCCAGCTTCTGCGCCTGGGCATCCTCCGCCTTCTGGCGGCGGCTGTCCATACGCAGGGAGTGCCCCTGTATCATGTTCTGCACCGCCTGCGCTTCCTCCTTGGCGTCATTGAGGGCGCGGCGGTTCTGCTTGGCTTCCTTTTCGCTGCTCTCCAGCTTTTCCTGCGCGTCGGACAGCTCCTGCCGCACGGTGACGCGCCGCTGTCCCGCCTCGTCCAGTCCCGCCTGCAGTGCCGACAGCGCGGCGCGCCCGTCGGCGGCCTCCGCCACCGCCAGAGCCTCCTGTGCGCGGAGGGACTCCGCCTCGTCCGCCGCACCGCGGGCACTGTCGGACAGGGAGCGCGCCTTTTCCAGCAGGTCGTCCAGCTCCCGCTCCAAATCGGCGGCGGACGCGTCGATCTCCGCAATATGCGCCAGCTGCGCGTCGATCTGCCCCTGCAGATTCTCCCGCCGCGCATCGGCGTTGGTCAGCTCCTGCTCCAAGCGGCGCAGGGAGTCGTTGTTATGGTCGATGGAGGTTTGCAGCACGGCGATGGCGGCTGCCTCCTCCCCGGCGGCACTGTCGGACTCCGTGACCTGCCCCCGCAGGCTCTCGGCGTCCATATCGTTCCGGCGCATCTGCTCCGTAAAGCTCTCCCCCAGCGCGTAGGACTCATCCAGTGCCCGCTGGGCGCGGTCACACTCCTCCTTCGCCAAGGCGGTGTCGCTCTCCAGCTTCAGCTTGGCGGTACGCAGATTTTGCAGCTGCTCCAGCCAGACGGAGATCTCCAGCACGCGCAGCTCGTCCCGGAGGACAAGGTATTTCTTCGCCGTCTCCGCCTGCTGGCGCAGCGGCTCCACCTGTAATTCCAGCTCCGCGATCTTGTCGTTGATACGCACGAGGTTCTCCTCCGTGCGCTCCAGCTTCCGCTCGGACTCCTCCTTGCGGTGGCGGTATTTGCTGATGCCTGCCGCCTCCTCGAAGATCTCCCGGCGTTCGCCGCTCTTGACGGACAGTATCTCGTCGATCTTGCCCTGTCCGATAATGGAGTAGCCCTCCCGCCCCATGCCGGTGTCCATGAACAGCTCGTTCACGTCCTTGAGGCGCACGGACTGCTTGTTGATGTAATACTCCGACTCGCCGCTGCGGTAGTACCGGCGGGTGACCGCCACCTCCGCCTCCTCCCGTGTGGGGAAGATATGCTCGGTGTTGTCGATGACCAGCGTTACCTGTGCAAAGCCCATCTGGTTGCGCTTCTCCGTTCCGCCGAAGATCACGTCCTCCATCTTGGCACCCCGCAGCTGGCGGCTGTTCTGCTCGCCCATGACCCAGCGGATGGCATCGGAGATGTTGGACTTGCCGGAGCCGTTGGGCCCCACGATGGCTGTGATGTCCTCGCCGAAGTTCAGCACGGTTTTTTCGGGGAACGATTTGAACCCCTGTATCTCAAGTGCTTTTAAGTACAATTACTTCACCTCTTATACTTTGGCATACCTTAACTAACTTAGTATACTATGGAAGTCCCCCTTTTTCAAGAAAAACCGTAGTCTGCGCCGCAGAAAAATCCCCCGCCGCCGGGCGGGGGAGCTTTCTTCACTTTTGCCGCCGGATCTGCCCGTACAGCGCGTCCAGCGCGTCCGAGAGCGTGCCCACCCGGTCGATGATGCCCTCCGCCACCGCCTGCTCGCCGTAGAGCACGGTGCCCACGTCGTTTGCCATGTCGCCGCTGGAGAGCATCAGCTCCCGGAACCGCTCCGCGCTGACGCGGCTGTTGCCCGCCACGAAGCGCACGATGCGCTCCTGTATCCGCTGGAAATAGCGGTACGTCTCCTCCGCGGCGATGACCGTGCCGGACATCCGCACCGGGTGGATCGTCATGGACGCGGTGGGGGCGATGAACGTCTCCTTGCCGCACACCGCCAGCGGCACGCCGATGGAGTGCCCGCCGCCCAGCACCAGCGTGACGGTGGGCTTCGTCATTCCGGCTGCCAGCTCCGCTATCGCCAGCCCCGCCTCGATGTCGCCGCCCACGGTGTTCAACAGCAGCAGCAAGCCGTCAATCTCCTCCGTCTGCTCCGACGCCGCCAGCAGCGGCAGAACGTGCTCGTATTTGGTCGCCTTCACGTTGTCCGGCAGCAGAGTGTGCCCCTCCACCTGCCCCACCACGGTCAGGCAGAGAACGGTGCCCCGCGCATTTTTCACCACCGTGCTGCCCATGTCGATAATGGGCTGCACGGGGACAGGTGTGCTTTTCCCGGTCTTTTCCGGGCTGTCGGGATGGTTCATGTATACGCGCCTCCTTTTTGCCGTAGGTTGTGCGTATCGTCCCGTTCTCATGCAGAAAAAGAGCACCGGGAGGTGCTCTTTTTCCTTATCTTCTGTTGTGGGGGTACCAGATCTTCTGCTGCTCCGCCGCACGGATCAGCTCCTCCCGGAAGTCCGGGTGGGCGATGGAGATCAGCTTCTCCGCCCTCTCCCAGACACTCAGACCCTTGAGGCAGACGCAGCCGTACTCCGTCACCACGTACATGGTGTTCACGCGGGTATCCGTCACCACGGAGCCGGTTTGCAGCGTGGGGCGGATGCGGGAGTGGAGGGTACCGTCCTTGTCCGCATGGGTGGAGCTGAGGCAGATGAAGCTCTTGCCGCCCTTGGACAGATACGCGCCCAGCACGAAGTCCTGCTGTCCGCCGGCACCGCTGATCTGCTTGGTGCCCGCCGTCTCGCCGTTGACCTGTCCGTACAGATCCACGTCCACGGCGTTGTTGATGGAGATAAAGTTGTCGATAGACGCCACGGTGCGGATGTCGTTGGTGTAGCTGATGGGCGCGGACATACAGGCGGGGTTGTCGTCCAGATAGTCGTACAGTTTCTGGGTGCCCGCGGCGAAGGCGAACACCTGACGGCCCCGGTCGATGTTCTTCTTCATGCAGGTGACCTTCCCCGCCATGGCAAGATCCACATAGGCGTCCACGTACATCTCCGTATGTACGCCCAGATCCTTCAGATCGGACTCACACAGCATAGCACCCACGGTGTTGGGCATACCGCCGATCCCCAGCTGCAAGCACGCGCCGTTGGGGATCTGCTCCACGATCAGCTTTGCCACCGCCTTATCCACCTCGGTGGCGGTGCCGCTGGGCTGGATGCCCATGGGGTCGTTGCGCCCCTCCACGATCATGTCCACCTCGCTGACGTGGATGCAGTTGTCAAATCCGCCCAGACAGCGGGGCATATTCTCGTTGACCTCCACGATGACCACCTTCGCCATCTCGCACACGGCTTTCAGATGGGACGCGGACAGCCCGAAGTTAAAGTACCCGTGGCTATCCATGGGCGCGACCTGGAACATCGCCACGTCCGGCGGCGTGATGTGGTCGTAGTAGTACCGGGGCAGCTCGGAGTAGCGCATAGGCTCGTGGAACCCCGCGCCGCTGGCGATGTGGTGCCGCTCCACGCTGCTCATGTGGTGGGAGTTGTAAATAATGTGGTGCACCGGATCCTCAATGTCGAAGATGGCGGGCTTCCACAGGCTGATGCCGCCGCGCACCTTCACGTCCTCCAGCTCCGGTGCACGCCGCGCCAATGCCTCGTCCAGCACCCGGGGATGGATGGCGCAGAAGCCGTAGTCCACCCAATCGCCCGACTTGATGATCTTCACCGCCTCGTCAGCGGTAGTCAGCTTTTGCCTGTAAATTTCCCGAAAATCTGCAAAAGGCATGGTCTGTTCCTCCCTGTTCATTTCTATTTTTCCTTTGAGGGCAGCTTTTTCTTCCAATCGTTAATTTTAGCACAAAGCCCCCACCAAGGGAATTGACGAAACAGACAAGAATTACCGGTAAAGCTTGTGCAAAAAATAACGGGGACGAGGCGAAAAAACAGCGGCACCCTCCGGGTGTCGCTGTTTTACTTTCGGGAAATTACTCCTCGTCGCCGTCGTCCTCAGCGGAGGGAGCCAGCAGAGCGCGGATGGACAGGGAGATCTTCTGCTTCTCCTCGTCGATGGCGGTGATCTTGGCGTCCACCATCTCGCCCTCGGTCAGCACGTCGCCGGGCTTCTCGATGCGGCGGTCAGCGATCTGGGAGATGTGGATCAGACCGTCCACACCGGGCACGACCTCGGCAAACGCGCCGAAGGTCATCAGCTTCACGATACGCACGTTGGCAACGTCGCCCACGTGGTAGGTGTCCATAAACTTATCCCAGGGATTGCAGGAGCGATCCTTCACGCCCAGAGAGATCTTGTGCTTCTCGGGGTCGAAAGAGATGACGTACACATCCAGCGTATCGCCCACGGAGACCACCTCTGCGGGGTTCTTGATACGGCTCCAGGACAGCTCGGAGATATGTACCATACCGTCCACGCCGCCGATGTCCACGAACACACCGTAGGAAGTCATGGACTTCACGGTGCCGGTGTAGTGCTTGCCAACCTCGATGTTGTTCCAGATCTCGGCCTGTGCCGCCTGACGTGCCTCGTAGGTGACCGCCTTGATGGAGCCGACCACGCGGCGGCGGGCACGGTTGACCTCCGTGATACGCAGGGAGACGGTCTGACCGATCATGGTGCTCAGCTCGGCACCGCGGGGCAGACCGGACTGGGAAGCGGGCACGAACACGCGCACGCCCTTGACGTTGACGACGATACCGCCCTTGTTCTCCTCGGTGACCTTGCCCTCGAGAGTGGTCTTGTCCTCACGCGCCTTCTCGATGTCCTCCCAGACCTTGACAGCGTCCAAACGCTTCTTGGACAGCATGGCATAGCCCTCCACATCGTTGACGCGGATGATGTAGGTCTCGATCTCGTCGCCGACCTTCACCACATCCTCAGGCTTGACATTGGGATCGGCGGACAGCTCGTCCACGGAAATGTAGCCCGCCTGCTTGCAGCCCAGATCGACCTGCACCTCGGTGGGGCCGATCGCCGTTACGATACCGGTTACCTTCTCTCCTGTATTCAAAGTCTTAAAAGATTTTTCCAGCATTTCCTCGAAGCTCTCTTCGGTAGCTTCCATGTTCTTGATCTCTTCGCTCATCGTTGCATATACCTCCTTAATGATGCCCGCAGGCGTGGACGCGCCGGCTGTAAGCCCCGCCACAGAACATCCATTAAGAAAGTCAGTCTGTACTCCCTCGGCTCCCTCGACCTGGTAAACGCGGGAACAGTGGGCACTGCAGATCTCCGTTAAATGTTTGGTGTTGGCACTCTTACGATCTCCGACCACGACCATAACGTCCACCTGACCGGCGATATTCGCCGCCTCAGACTGACGTTTTTGCGTAGCATCACATATTGTATCAAATATTTCTGCGTTTGTACACTGTTTTTTTAAAATTTTTACGCACTCTTCCCATACCGCGCGAATACAGGTGGTCTGCGCGACGACCGACAAGCCCAGATCGCGCCGCGCAGCGTCGCCGTCCAGCCATTTGGACAGCTCCTCCGGGTTCTCCGCCACCACGCTGCGGGTGCTGCGGCTGGCTGCCGCCACGACCTCCGGATGGTGCGCCTCGCCGATGATGAGCGGCGTGCGCCCCTGCTTTTCCGCCTGCTCCACCAGACGGTGTATCCGCAGCACGTGGGGACAGGCGGCGTCGATCACGCCGACGCCCTTCGCCTCCAATGCGCGGATGACCTCCACACGCTCCCCGTGGGCGCGGAGCAGCACCGTGTCGCCGGGGTGCACGTCCTCCACGGACTGCACCTGCCGCGCTCCCAGTGCTTCCAGCTGCCCCACCACCTTGTCGTTGTGGATGATGCTGCCCAGCATGACGCAGCCGCCCTTTTCCCGCGCGGTCTGCTCCGCCAGCCTCACCGCCCGCTCCACGCCGTAGCAGAAGCCCGCCGTCTCCGCCAGTATCACTCGCATTGTATGCCTCCCATTGCATAGGCGCGGCGCATGACCTCGCGGGAGTTGGCGGTGTACTCCTCCGCCGTCCCCTTGCGCCCCGTGTACTCCGGTTCGAAGGGCTCGCCGATAATGATGGGCGTTTTGCGGAAGATCCGCTTCTTCGTGCCGATGAACACCGGTGCCAGCTTCACCCCGGCGCGTATCGCCATCATGCCCGCGCCGGACTTGATCTCCGCCCGTCCCGGCTCCTTCACCCGCGTCCCCTCCGGGAACAGGAACAGGTTCCACCCGTCCCGCAGGCTGCATATTGCCGTCTTGACCGCGCCGATGTCGCTGTGTCCCCGATCCACCGGGAACACGCCGATCGCCCGCAGGAAGCCGCCCACGATGGGGATGGAGAACAGCTGCTTTTTCGCCATGATCCGCACGTTGAACCGCTGGGGCATGGACAGCACGAACATGATGGGGTCCCACGCGCTGGAGTGGTTGGCGCACAGCAGCACCGGCTCCCCCTCCTTCAGATTCTCCGTGCCACGCAGATCCACCGGCAGGAAAAACAGCACCAGCGGGCGCAGCACGCGCCACACGGCGGCGTAAAACTTGTTCCTCACGCGCCCACGCTCCCCTTGATCACGTCCAACAGCAGATCGAGACTACTATGGAAATCCATGTCCGTGTTGTCGATCATAATGGCGTCGTCCGCCGGACGGAGAGGCGCGGCGGCGCGGTGGGTGTCGTTATAATCCCGCTGCTCCATCTCCTGCAGCACCTCCTCGAACGCCTTGGGCGTGCCCCGCTGCTCCAGCTCCAGACAGCGGCGGCGGGCGCGAGTCTCCAGATCGGCGCAGAGGAATATCTTCACGTCCGCGTCGGGCAGCACCACCGTGCCGATGTCCCGTCCGTCCATGATGACGCTGTGCTCCCGCGCCAGCGACCGCTGCAGCTCCATGAGATAGTCCCGCACGGCGGGGATGGCGGACACGTCGGAGGCGTACTTGGAGATGGCGGGCAGCCGGATCTCCCTCGTCACGTCCTCCCCGTTCAGATACATCCGCTGCAAGCCGTCCTCATCGTGCCGCAGGGACACGGTGATCTCCGGCAGAGCCGCCGTAACGGCAGCAGCATCGGTGGGGTCGATTCCGTGGCGGTACATATATACGCCGATGGTACGGTAAATGGCTCCGGTGTCCACATATAAAATATGCAGAGCCTCCGCGGCGGCACGCGCCATCGTGCTCTTTCCCGCGCCGGAGGGCCCGTCGATAGCTACGGCAAAATGTCTGTCAGTCATGCTGTTTCCTCGCTTTCCGCAGCGGACAGTCCCGCCACATATCCTGTCGCCCACGCGATCTGCAAATTGAATCCGCCGGTGTAGGCGTCCACGTCCAGCACCTCTCCGGCGAAGTACAGCCCCGCCACCTTCTTGGACGCCATGGTGTTGGGGGCTACCTCCCCCACCTTCACGCCGCCGGCGGTGACGATGGCCTCACTGATCGGCCGCGGCGCGGTGATCTCCAGTGTAAAGTGCTTCAGCGTCTGCACCAGTGCCTGCCGCTGCTCCTTCGTCAGACTGTTTGCCTTCTCCCCTCCGGAAAGCCCTGCACGGCGCAGCAGCACCGGCACCATGCTGTGGGGCACCAGTCCCCCGGCGATATTGCTCATATCCCGGTTGGGATTGTCCCCGATGTCCCGCAGGATGCGGGCGTCCAGCTTCTTCTCGTCCAACGCCGGCTTCATGTCGATGGACAGCGTGTACCGCTCCCCCTCCCACCGGCGCAGGTGGGCACTGGCGGACAGCACCAGTGGCCCCGACACGCCGAAATGGGTGAAGAGCAGCTCCCCCAGCTCCCGGTACACCGGCTTTTTCTTCCCGTTGAAAACCGTCAGCTCCACGTTCCGCAGACTCAGCCCCTGCATATCCGGACAGTCCGTCCCCGCGCAGCACAGCGGCACCAGCGACGCGTGAGGCTCCACAACGGTGTGCCCCAGCGCGGCGGCGATACGGTATCCGTCGCCGGTGGAGCCGGTACCGGGATAGGACATACCGCCGCTCGCCAGTATGACCTTACCGGCGGGGTACGTCCCCTTCTCCCCCGTCACGGCGCGCACCGCGCCATCCTCCGTCTCCACGGACAGTGCCCGGTCACGCACCCAGCGGACGCGGCAGCGTTTCATCTCCCGCTCCAGCGCGTTGGTGATGTCGAAGGCACTGTCGGACACCGGGAACACCCGGCTGCCCCGCTCCACCTTCAGCGGCACGCCCAGACCCTCGAAAAACGATATGGCGTCCCGCGGCGTGAACCGCGTCAGCGCGCCGTACAGAAACCGCCCGTTGCCGGGGATGCTGCCCAGCAGCGTCTCCCTGTCGCAGTCGTTGGTGACGTTGCAGCGTCCCTTTCCGGTGATATTCACTTTCTTGCCCAACCGCTCGTTGGGCTCCAGCAGCGTCACCTGTCCGCCCCTCCGGGCGGCGGTGATGGCCGCCATCATCCCGGCGGCTCCGCCGCCGATGACCACGATCTCTCCGCTCATTCGTCCTCTTCCTTGCCGAAAATACTGTACCGCGACCACACCTTCTCCATCTCCGCCAGCGTAGCCGCCAGATCGTCCCGCCGCTGCTGCCCCACCGCCAGTATCAGCGCGTTCAGCAGGCTCAGCGGCGCGGCCATGGAGTCCACGAAGGAGATCATGTCGCAGGGAGCCAGCAGCGATACCGACGCCATGGGGTACAGGGGCGAGAGGGTGCTGTCCGTGACGGCGATGACCTCTACCTTCCGCGAACAGGCGTAGTCCACCGCGTGGATCGCCATTTTGGAGTACCGGGGGAAGCAGATGCTCACCAGCACGTCCCCCTTGCCGATATGCGCCAGCTGCTCGTAGATCTCGCCGGCGGCGGTGGACTGCACCAGCGTCACGTTCTTGAAGATCAGGTGCAGATAGAAATTCAGATACCCCGCCAAAAAGGACGAGGAGCGCACGCCGAGGATATAGATATGCTTCGCCCCCAGCAGCCTGTCCACCGCCCTGTTGAATGCGTCGCGATCCAGCTGCTCGATGACGTTGTGTATGCTGTTCATGTCCCGCTGCATGACGCTGCCCAGAATGTCCGTGCCGGACATCTGGTCGCGGGAGACCTGTATCCGCTGGATCGAGGTGAGCTTGCCCCGGATCAGCTCCTGCAACGCCTTCTGCATCTCCGGATAGCCGTCATAGCCCAGCTGGGCGGCAAAGCGCACCACCGTGGACTCGCTGACGGAGGTCGTCTCCCCCAGCCGTGCGGCGGTCATAAATGCCGCCCGGTCGTAGTTGTCCAATATAAACGCGGCGATGCGCTTCTGCCCCTTGGAGAAGCCGTCCATCCCGGCGCGTATGGTCTGTAACACATTTTCATTCATGGTGGTCGTTCCCTCTGATAAGTCCCAGTTCTTCCTCTGTCAGATACCGCCATTTTCCCGGCGGCAGGCCGCCCAGCCGCAGGCCGCCCTCCGCCACGCGGCACAGCCGCGTGACCTCCAGCCCTGCGGCGGCGCACATCCGGCGTATCTGCCGCTTTTTCCCCTGGTGGATCACCACCCGGTACTCCGCCGCCGTGCCGCTGCGGTGCAGCTCCTCCACCTGCGCCGGGACGATGCTCTCTCCGTCCAGCTTGTCCACTGCCGCCAGACGCGCCGCGCTGCCGTCCTCCGCACCGGTGACGCTGACGATATACGTCTTGTCCACCTGATGGCTGGGATGCAGCAGCGCGTGGGTCAGCTGCCCGTCGTTGGTGAACAGCAGCAGCCCCTCGGAATCCCTGTCCAGCCGCCCCACGGGATAGACCCGCGTGCCGCAGTCCGCCACCAGCTCCGCCGCCGTCCGCCGTCCCCGCTCATCGGAGAGGGTGGTCACGTAGCCCCTGGGCTTGTGGAGCATGAGATAGACGTGCTGCGCGGCACCCCGCAGGGGACTGCCGTCCACCAGTACGGTGTCCCTGTCCGGGTCGGCCTTGTCGCCCACCCGGGCGATGCGTCCGTTGACGATGACGCGCCCCGCCGCTATCCACTCCTCCGCCGTGCGGCGGGAACACAGGCCGGCGGCGGCCATCAGCTTTTGTATACGCTCAGTCATGGTGTCGCTCCTCCCGTGTTGTCCAATGCCCGCAGAAGGCGGGCGTACAGCTCCCTCCGTACCGCCGCAAGGGCGAAGCCATAGCGGTACAGCGTCTCGTGGTCGTTCCAGTCGTCCCCGTCCCGCAGCGTCACCGCCACCAGACGGCAGCCCTCCCGCTGGGCGCAGGAGACTAACGTCCGTCCCGCCGCCTTGGTGTACCCGGTTTTCAGCCCGATGCACCCGTCCACGCGTCCCAGCAGCTTGTTGTGGTTGGTCAGCGTCCTGCCGCCGATCACGGCAGTGCGGGTGGCGGCAATACGCCGCAGCGTCGGCTCGTTCACCGCGGCGCAGGCAAGCAGTGCCATGTCATAGGCGGTGGAGTAGTGCCCCTCGTCGTCCAGCCCGTTGGGGTTGGCGAAATGGGTATTCTCCATGCCCAGCGCGGCGGCCTTCTCATTCATCAACGCGACGAACGGCTCCACGCCTCCGGCGCACTCCGTTACCGCCAGTGCCGCGTCGTTCCCGGAGCACAGCAGCAAGCCGTACAGCAGCTCCTCCACCGTCAGGCACTCCCCGGCGCGGAGGTACATGGACGACCCCTCCGCCATGTGGGCGGCGGTGACGGTGACCGTCTCGGACAGATGCCCCTGCTCCAACGCCACCAACGCCGTCATCAGCTTGGTGGTGCTGGCAATGAGCATCCGCTGCCCCTCATTTTTTTGATACAGCACCGCCCCGGTGTCCGCATCCATCAGGACGCAAGCCGTGGCGGAGACCTCCACAGCCTCCGCCACAGCGGGAAAACACGATACCAGAAGCAGCGCGGCGCACAACGCCGTCCAGATCCGTCGGAACACAGAAAGCCCTCCCCTTCTCCGGGATGCTTTCAGTGTATTCCCGCTACGGCTCGTCTTAGAAATCCTTATTGCGCTTCTTATCCACGAAGCTCTCCACCCGGTCGAACAGCTCCGGCACCATCTCGATCACACGATCCAGCGTGGTGATGGCGGGGGTGCCCACCGGCAGCATACGGGTCACGCCGCCCTTGACCACCAGAAACGCCATAGGCTCCACACGGATACCCGCGCCGCAGCCTGCGCCGGAGGACGCGCCGTTCTTGCCGTAGTCCCCGCCGCCGCAGCCGAAGCCATAGCTCAACCGGGACACGGGGATCAGCGTCACGCCGTCCGGCGTGGTGATGGGCTCGCCCACGATGGTGTTGGAATCCACCATCTGGCGGATCTTGTCCATAGATGTCTCCATCATCTCAGAAAGGGAATTTTTCTTCTCGGTCATTTCCATGGTCATTTCTCCTTTGTCGAAGTTGATGTGTCCGTATGATCCGCACCGCTGCGCGGTGCCTGCCCTGCGCTCTTTTTCTCCGCTTTCGCCCTTGCCTTCTCCTGGGCGGACTGCCGCCTCCGCAGGGCGAAAAACCACCGGATCAGCGGCTTGGCAAACGCCGTGCCCACGGTGAACAGATCCCGCAGCTGCATCGTCGCGCCCACCGTTCCGGTGAGCTTCAGCTCCACGCCGTCGAAGTCCACCTCCACGTGGAGGTGCGGGTCGGGGATGCTGGTCAGCTGCTCCAGCTGCGGCATCACCGTCCACATCCCCGCGTTGATATAGCCGTACAGCTCCGCCGCGCCCGCCGGATCCTCCGCACCCGGCAGGGACGCCGACAGCGTCAGCGGGTCGATACGCAGCCTCTGCCGCGTTTTCCGCAGCCCGCCCTTCAGGGACTGCCACACCGCCGGCAGAAGCGTCTTAACGTCCTGCGCCGTCAGGGGGAGCTTTTTCTTCTTTTTCTCCTCCGTTGGCGGCGGTGGTGCCTCCGCTTTTTTCTTCTTCGGTTTTTTCTCTCGCTTAGGCTTCTCCGCCTTGGGGAGCACCTGTATCCGCGCCGGTCCCACAATGACCGTGAGGCGCGTCTCCTCCCCCAGCTCCGCCCGGATGCCGATACGCAGCAGCGACAGCAGGAACAGCAGGAGCAGTATGCCCAGTATGATATACAGCGCGGTCACGGCGACTCCCTCCCTTCCGGTGCGGCGTACAAAGCGTTACTCCCCTGCGTTCTCCCCGCCCAGAGGCATATCCTCGTCCAGCCGCAGCTGACCGTCCGCCTCCATGCCCGGCAGCTGGGGCAGCTCCTCCAGCGAATTCAGATGGAACGCCCGCAGAAAAGCCTGCGTCGTCCGGTACAGCCGGGGGCGACCCGGCACCTGCAGCCGTCCGCACTCCTCGATCAAATGACGATCCAGCAGCAGCCCCACGGTGTAGGAGCTGTCCACGCCCCGGATCTGATCCACATACGCCCTTGTGGTGGGCTGGTAATAGGCGATGATGGTCAGCACCTCCAGCGCGGGCTGGCTGAGCTTGGCGGGCTTCCGTATCTCGAATGCCTTGCGTATCACGTCGCCGTACTCCGGCGCGGAGCACAGCTGGTAGCTGTCCTCCATCCGCACCAGCCGCATCCCCCGCCGCTCATAGCTGTAATAGTCCTGCAGGTGCTGCAAAACCAGCTCCACGGTGGGTCTGTCCATATCCAGTGCGACGCAGAGCCTGTCCACCGCCACCGGCTCGCCGGAGGCAAACAGTATGCCCTCTACGGCGGCTTCAATGTCCTTCATTTCCATTGTATCCATAGGGTTCCCCTTACATCAGTTCTTCGGGCACGTCGCCCTCGCCGGTCACGGTGCAGTCGTTGGCGGCACCTGCCAGCCGTATGAGATTGCTGCGGCACAGCTCCAGCACCGCCATGAACGTCGCCACCAGCTCGCTGCGGCTCTTGCTGCCCCGGAACAGCAGCAGGAACCGCGTGATGCCCGTCTCCTTCAACCGGCGCAGGATCTCTTTCGCCTTCGTCTCCACCGGGTACGGCTCCCGCTTCACGATCTCGTCGAACGCCTGTATCGGCATCTCGTCCGGTGCGGTGCGGCGGTCGGTGACCTCCTGCATGGTCAGCACCAGATCTGCCGGCTCCTGGTCGTACTCGTAAATCTTGCCGCGCTCCATGGGCTCCGGCGGCCGCGTCAGGATGCTCCGCCCGAACTCGCCCAGCGGAGCCAGCCGCTCCGAGAGCAGCCGCACCCGTGCGTAAGCCTCGCCCCGCTGCCTCTCCTCCAGCGATTTGATGAGGGCGTCCATCTCGCTCTGGGCTTCCTCGTCCTCCAGATTCAGCAGCATACGGGTCTTAATGAACATCAGCTGGGCTGCCATGGTGATGAACTCGCTGGCAACCTCCAGATCCATCCGCTTGCGCTTTTCCAGATACGCCTGGTACTGCTCCAGGATCAGTGCGATGGGGATGTCCTGTATCTCTATTTTGTTTTTTCCCAGCAGGTACAGTATCAGATCGAGAGGCCCCTCGAAATCCTCCAGCGGCTCGTCGCCCCGTGTCTGTACCACCTTTTCCAGCTTGAAAATAGGATCGTCCAAATTTACACCTCAAAACCCACCAGCCTGCAAAGCATGGTAAATGTCCAGCGAATGGCGTTGTCCAGCGCGTTGCTGCCGATGCCCACGGATATGACCATCACCAGCACCAGCATTCCGAAGCGTTCGTAGTGCATCAGCCAGTCGTAGGCTCTGTCCGGCAGCAGCACCGCCAGCACCTTGGAGCCGTCCAGCGGTGGGATGGGCACCAGATTGAAAAGCCCCAGACCCACGGACAGGGACGCCGTGTCCAGCAAAAACGCGAACCACGTGGCGGAGAAGCTGCCGGTCAGTGCCGCCCGGATGTATACGCCGCGGGCGATCAGCAGCAGCAAAATCGCCAGCAGCAGGTTGGATACCGGCCCCGCCAACGCCGTGACCGCCATGCCCTGCTTGGGCTTTTTGAAATAGTTAGGGTTCACCGGCACGGGCTTTGCCCAGCCGAAGCCCGCCACCACCATCATAAGAAGACCCAGCCAGTCGATGTGCCGCAGAGGGTTGAGACTCAGCCGGTGGGCGCGCTTTGCGGTGGGGTCGCCCAGTGCGTAGGCGGCCAGACCGTGGCACGTTTCATGGATGGTCAGGCACAGAAAAACGGCGGCCACCCGGAGCAGTATATCCCGCAGCGACCCAAAATCCACCGCGTTCCAAAGATTCGTCAAGTATTGCAATAGAAGCTCCTCCCGGAGATAAAATGAAAGATGATGAAAGCTTTCCTGCATTATAGCAGAACCGCGTCAAAAAGTCTACTCCTATTGTGCTCCATTGTCACCATTCCGTCTGATTTGTAACCGTTTTGTAGCCATCTTTCCACCACTTCGTAGCTTTTCTGTAAAGAAAAGTACCAATTCCCGTGGTATGCTATACCCATAAAAGGAAAAGTAGACTCACATCACGAAAGGAGAACAACACTATGGATAGAACGAAGCTCATTGTGGCACTGCTCGTTGTGTGCCTCGCCTCCTCTGTGGCGGCGTTCCTGCTGCCCAATGCCCACGGTATGCTGCTCTCCTATGTGAGCATCGCGTCGGCGACTGTGGTCGCTGTCCTCGCCGTTATTTCGCTGGTGCGGACGCTGATGCAGCGTCGGGCGTTTTAACATAGAGGACGAAAGTCAACTGTGTTGCACGAAAGTAAGCAGTCCACCGGATTTGGAAGACAGCAGACAGTCCACCACAGACATGGGACGCAGGTTTTGCGAAGCACGGAGGCATTTTTTCCGTTTGTCATTTTCTCCCCCTCTTTTACAACCTACGCACGAAAAGCCCGCAGGCAGAGCCTGCGGGCTTTTCACGCACCGGGCGCAGTATCCTCTTGACAAAGGGGCGTGCTGCTGCTACAAGTATAACTTGAACACAGTACGGTACATTTGCTTGATGTTCAAGTTGTACTGCTGATGACCTCACTGCGGAAAAGGAGCAATGCCGTGTTGGGTGCCCCTACAAGGCGAAACGCCGGTATTTTTGCCGCAAATTTGTGTGATAGCGTTATGTTGAGATCGTAAGTGGAGGTGGCGTGATGGAGCTTCATTTTCCCCTGCTGCTGGACGGTGCCACCGGCACCGAATTGCAGAAGCGCGGCTGCACCGGAGAGGTCTGCTTCGAGCAGTGGACGCTGGAGCACCCGGAGGATATTTTGGAGATCCAACGGGGCTACGTGAAGGCGGGAAGTCAGGTGCTGTACACCCCCACCTTCGGCGCGAACCGGCGGCGGCTGGAGTCCCACGGTATTTTCAACCGCACGGCGGAGTTCAACCGCCGTCTCGCCGCGCTGTCGGCGCAGGCGGCGGAGGGGCGCGCCCTTTGCGCCGGCGACCTGTCCCCCACCGGCGCGTTTCTGCCGCCCTTGGGCAACGCGGCTTTTGAGGAGCTGGAGGACATTTACGCGGAGCAAGCCGCCGCCCTGGAGGACGCCGGGGTGGATCTGTTCGTCATTGAGACGATGATGACGCTGCCCGACGCACGGGCGGCGGTGCTGGCGGTACGCCGTGTGAGCCGAAAGCCCGTTTTCGTCACGTTCACCTGTGACAAAAACGGGCGGAGCGTATCCGGCACCGATGTGGCGGCAGCGTTGGTGGTATTGCAGGGCATGGGCATTGACGGCTTCGGGCTGAACTGTGCGGCGGGACCGGCGGAGATGGTGCCCCAGCTGAAGCGGCTGCAAAAGCTGGCAAGGGTGCCGCTGATCGCCAAGCCCAACGCCGGGACGCCCCGGTTTGTGGAGGGGCGGGCGGTATACGACTGCACGCCGGAAGCTCTCGCCGCGTGGGTGCCGGAGCTGCTGGACGCCGGTGTGGCGGTGTTCGGCGGGTGCTGCGGCACCACGGCGGCGCACATCGCCGCGCTTCGGGACGCGCTGGAGGGGGCGGTCATCGCGCCCCCCGACCCCGCGCACACGGATAAGCTGGTCGCCGCCACGGAGAGGGATGTTTTTCTCCTGCCCGCCGACGTGGGGCGGGATGGTGCCATACGATTGGACGGGAACGCGGAGGAAGCGTTGACCGACGCCGCGGAGAGGGGCGAGGCGGTCATCGCCATACGCATCGACAGCCGGGAGGACGTGCAGCGTCTGGCGGAGTGGCAGCATATGGTGACGAAGCCGGTGTGCTTCGTATGCGAGGACGCGGAGCTGCTGGAGAGTGCGCTGCATCTCTATCAGGGGCGGGCGTTGTACAGCGGCAGCCTGGGGGCGGACGTGCTGCTGCCGCTGTGCGGGAAATATGGCGTATTGGTGTGAGAAGCGTTCCCCCTCCGGGGGCAATATTTCCGCGCCTGAGGGCGCGGTGAGAACGGATTGCCACGCCAGTCTGCGGACTGGCGTGGCAATAACAGCAACAAGGCAGGTCGAAGCGTCGAAGCGTGGGGGCGGGGCAGTCAATTTTTTTCGAGGCGGAGGAGGGCGGCTTTCATGTCCAGTCCACCGCCGTAGCCCGTCAGTGCGCCGTTCGCGCCGATCACGCGGTGGCAGGGCACGGCAATGCAGATGGGGTTGGCGTGGTTCGCCATGCCCACGGCGCGGCACGCCTTGGGGCTGCCGACTGCCTCGGCGATCTGCTTGTACGTCCGGGTCTCACCGTAGGGGATGCGGCACAGTGCCGCCCAGACCTTCCTCTGAAAAGGGGTGCCGCGGAGGCGGCAGGGAAAGTCGAAGGCGCGGCGCGTGCCGGCGAAATACTCGTCCAGCTGGCGGCACACCTGCGCCGTCAGAGCGTCGGGCATCGTCTCAACCACAGGGGCGGCGGCGCGGCGCAGCTCCGTGACCGCGCCGTTTTCACAGGTGATCTTCAGGTCGCCCACCGGGGCGTGGTAGAGGACGGTTCTCTTCATGGGATGTGCTCCTTTCCGCTGTCGGATACCGTCAGTATAGCACGTTTTCAGGCAAAACGCCACAATTCTCTAATAGCTCTTCTCGCCGCCGGACATCATCACCGCCATGATGAGGAAGGACTTTACATCGAAGAACTTCATAAAGAAGTGACGCTCCTCCTCGTAGCCGCCGATGCGGGTGGTGTGTTTTTTTACCAGTCTGCCGAAAATGAAGATCTGGCACACGGTAAAGACCAGTGCGGACAGGAGGAAGTTCCGGAAGCGCAAATAGGCGGGGTACGCCAGCACGCCGATGCGGAGGATGTTGAAGCCCGCCGCGCTCCACACAAGGCAGGCGATGAGCAATAGTGTGTTCCGTTTTACTTTCATGGTATACCTCTCATTTGTGAACGGTGTTCAATTTGGATTATACGCAGTTTTTCCGTTTGTCAAGTGGGAGATTTGGAGGCGGGAGGGCGGAGAAAGCGGCACCCGAAGGGTGCCGCTTTTGTGTATGGTATCAGAATTTGAGATCGACGCGGACATCGTCCAGCGCGGGAGCCTTGGTGATCAGGTTCTGCGCCAGCATCCAGTCGATGTTCTCCTGCCAGCACTCGTCCGTCTGGCTGAGGAACGCGGCGTCCGCCGTCTCCATCAGGGGCAGCAGCGTCGCCATGCTCTTGCGCTCCACCGTCTCGGACAGGGGGAAGTTCTCCTCGTTCTGGTTCGCCAGCAGGATACGCAGTGCCTCCTCCGGATCCGCCTTCATGTCGGCAAAGCCCTTGGCGGACGCCCGCAGGAAGGCGGAGAGCGTCTCGCTGTCGTTGGCGATGGCGTCGTCGTTGGCCAGGAACACGCCCTCGTAGTAGGAGGGTACGCCGTAGTCGTCCAGATCGAACCAGTTGACCTCGAAGCCCTCCTCCTCCATCTGGGGCACCTCGTGGTTCACAAGGCAGCCGATGGTGGCGTCCACGTTGCCGGTGGTCATGCTGCTCATCAGGTCAAAGCCCACGTCGATCATGGTGACATCGCTGTAATCGGCACCCACGTTTGCCATGATGCTGCGGATCAGAGCCTCGGACAGCTCCGTGCCGGCGTAGCCGATGGTCTTGCCCACCAGATCCTTGGCTCCGGTGATGTTCTTATCCTTCAGGGACAGGACGATGTTCAGAGGTGCCTGCACCACGGCTCCGATGGACTTCACGGGGACATTCTGTTCAGCGCGAGCCTGAATGACATCCTGCTGGTAGTACAGTCCGATGTCCGCCTGTCCCGCCGCCACAAGGGAGATGGCGTCGTTGGCGTTGGAGGGGAAGCGGATGTTGACCTTCAAGCCCTCGTCGGCGTAGTAGCCCTTATCGATGGCGACATACATAAAGGCGTGGAGGGCGTTGGGATACCAGTCCAGCACCACGTCCAGCTCCTTCAGATCGCCGGTGGCGGTGTCATTGTCGTCGTTCTTCGCGCCGCAGCCGCTGACGCAGCACAGCAGCAGCACACAGGTCAGCAGCATGGATACGATACGTTTCATGGGAATTACCTCTCTTATTTTCAGAATTGTTTTTTCTTAAAATTCGCCGCGCCAGCGGACGACCTTTTTCTCCAGCAGTGCCACCAGAGCCACCGCCGCCATCGCCACAGCGGACAGCAGGACGATGGGGGCAAAGACACCCGCGCCGTCCAGCTGGGTCATCATGCGGCGGGAGAAATAGCCCAAGCCGCTCTGTGCGCCCAGCCATTCGCCGATGGCCGCGCCGATGATGCTCATGGGGATCGCCATTTTGATGGCGGAGAAGAAGTACGGCAGCGTGCAGGGCACCTTGATCTTGAAGAAGATGTCCCGCTTGGCGGCACCGTAGGTCAGCAGCAGCTCCATCATCTCCACCTTGGCGGATTGCAGACCGTCGTAGACGGTGATGGTGATGGGGAAAAACGTGATGAGCACCGTCACCAGCACCTTGCTCCAGATGCCGTAGCCGAACCACAGCACGAACAAGGGGGCGATGGCGGTGGTGGGGATGGTCTGGGACGCTACCACCACGGGGTAGATCGCCTTGCGGCAGAAGGGGCTGGCATCCATCAGAACGGCAAGCCCCAGACCCAGCACCAGCGAGATCGCCAGTCCCACCGCCGTGACCGTCATGGTGGCGGGCAGGTGGACGGTGAACAGTGCCACCCTGAGCTGCCACAGCCGCTGTAAGATCTGGACGGGGGTGGGCAGGATGTACGCCGCGTTGACCTTCATGGCTCCCAGCTGCCAGAGAATCAGCAGCGCGAACAGGAAGATCAGTGCCGGAAGGTTGCTTTTACAGGCTTTTTTCATTCCGTCACCTGCTTTCTCAGCATTTCCACCAGCTGCTCCCGCAGTGCCGCCACCTCCGGACGGATGAGATCCTGCCGGGTGCGGGGATAGGTCATGGGAACGGGGATCTCCCGCAGGGCGTGGATGGGCGTTTTCTCCACCACCAGCACGCTGGAGGACAGGAAGATCGCCTCCTCCACGTCGTGGGTGATGAACAGGATGGTTTTCCTGTGACGCTGCCACTGCTCCAGCAGCCACTCCTGCATGGAGATGCGGGTCAGGAAGTCCAGCGCGGAGAACGGCTCGTCCAGCAGCAGAAGGTCGCTGCCGGTGAGCATGGTGCGGGCGAACGCCGCCCGCTGGCGCATACCGCCGGAAAGCTCGTCTGGCCGCTTGTCCCGGCAGCCGTCCAGTCCCACGTCCGCCAGTGCCGCGTCGATCAGCTCACGCTGCTGCGCCCTGGTGTGCCTGCGCTGTATCTCCAGCGGGAGTGCCAGATTTTCGCCGACGGTGCGCCACGGGAACAGCATATCCTTCTGGGGCATATAGCCGCAGTAGTGCTCCCGCGCCGTGATGGGCTTTTCATTGACGGAGATGGTGCCGGCTTTGGGCGGCAGCAGACCGTTGATGAGCCGGAAAATGGTGCTCTTGCCGCAGCCGCTGACACCCACGATGCAGTGGAACGACCCCGGCTCCACGGAGAAGGAGAGACGGTCGATGATGTCAAAGCTCTCGCCGGGGTACTGGTAGGAGACGTTGTCGAAGCGGAGAATACTCATGGCTGCACGTCCCATGCCATGTCCCAGAAGCCCAGCTCGTACCGGCTGCAATTGACAAATACATCCGTCAGGTAGGCAAGCTGCGACTCGGTGGCGTCCGCCGCCAGCGTGTCCATCAGCTCGATCAGTGCCTGATTGGTGGCGGTATACTCCTCGGAGGCGTAGCCTCGTATCCACTCGCCGTAGAAGGGGTGCTCCGCCGCGCCGGGGATGGCGGCCAGTGCCTGCCCGATCTCGGCGTAGCTCCACGAGCACGCCAGAATGGACGCTACGATCTCCATGGGGGTACCGGCGTGGGCGACAGAGAGCATATAGTTCGTATAAGAGAGGTTCGCAAGGGCAGGCTTTACGGAAAATACCTGCTCCTCCGTAATGTCGAGACGCTTCATATAGGCGCGGTGGATCTTCATCTCACCGCCCAGAATGGCGTCCACGTTGGCGGCAAAGACCCGCATCAGCTCCGGATCCCGCGCCTTCACCACGCCCAGCGCGAACACGCGGGCGTAGTCGAAAAGATAGAGGTAGTCCTGTAACATGAAGTACCGGAACTTCTCCATGTCCAGCGTACCGTCGCCGATACCGGTGACGAAGGGGTGGCGCAGGCACGCCTCCCAGACGGGAGCCGCCGCGTCGTGAAGGCGGGTGGAAACAGAGGTCATATCATTCCGCCTCCTTTATGTACGCGCTCTTCAGATCGAAGAGGTGGTTCATGGGCCCCCTGCCGTGTCCCAGATCCAGCATGGCCGCCAGCGCGCCGGAGATGTACTCCTTGGCGCGGCGCACCGCGTCCTCCAACGCCATGCCCTTCGCCAGATTGGAGGCGATGGCACTGGACAGGGTGCAGCCGGTGCCGTGGGTGTTGGGATTGTCGATGCGGCGGCCGTTGAACCAGTGACCGGCACCGTCCCTCCAAAGGAGGTCGTTGGCGTCGTTCAGGTCGTGTCCGCCCTTGCACAGCACGGCGCAGCCGTATTTTTCGCTGATGCTGCGGGCGGCGGCCTCCATGTCCGCCGGGGTGTGGATAGGCATATCCGCCAGGATCTCCGCCTCGGGGATGTTGGGCGTTGCCACCTCCGCCAAGGGGAGAAGCTCCGTTTTCAGTGCCTCCACCGCGTCCTCCCGCAGCAGGCGGGAACCGGAGGTGGCTACCATTACGGGGTCTACCACGATGTGGCGGGCGTTGTATTGCCGCAGCTTTTGGGCGATGACGGAGATCAGCTCCGCGGAGGACACCATG
>ERZ857629.1229-NODE-1229-length-29288-cov-6.480998_pt1 | contig 29288 bp, 22 predicted proteins | sample MGYA00519700_ERZ857629 | MGnify/ENA primary metagenome ERZ857629 (study PRJEB31778, sample SAMEA3449351) | human gut metagenome | biome: human gut; feature: human-associated habitat; material: faeces | place: United Kingdom | collected 2010/2012 ...
CGGGTCTCCCCCGCCCCGGCGGACACCGGGGCGGAGATACGGCGGAGTCTGTGCAGCCGGCTCTCCGGGGCAGCGGAGGGGCTGACCTCCCTGAAGCGCATTTACTGGATCGGCCGGCACGACCTGGCCGCGCCCGTCCCCGATCCGGGCCGGTTCGGCGAGGCGGAGGAGGCTGCCGCGCTGGATTTTCTCCCCCAGGCGGCCCAGGCGCTGCTGGAGGGGGATGGCCTCTTTTTTTCGCCGGACATCACTCCCCTGCCCGGCACCAAGATCCAGTATTATCTGGACGAGACCATTCTGGCCATCACCTGGAAGCAGGCGATGGACGGGGGCGTATATACCTTTTCCGAGGTCAAGATCGCCCACCCCTCCCAGTTCCGCCGGTTCCTTGCCGGGGGAGAATTTGGGTCGGACAAGCTGTTCATCACCACGGAAATGGCAAAAAGCGTCAACGCGGTGGTGGCCTCCAGCGGGGATTTTTACAACTACCGTCAGGCGGGCACTTTGGTATACGATGGCCAGGTCCGCCGGGTGCACAACGGTCTGGTGGATACCTGCTATATCGACGAGAACGGCGACCTGCTCTTTTCCTCCCGCTACGACGGTCTTGACCAGCAGGCGGCCCAGGAATATGTGGACGAAAACAAGGTGCTGTTCAGCCTGGCCTTCGGCCCCGTGCTGATCCGGGACGGGGAGATCGTCACGCCGGACAGCTACGCCGTGGGAGAAATTCATGACCACTATCCCCGCTCCGCCCTGTGTCAGCTGGGAAAGCTGCACTATCTGCTGGCCGTGGTGAACGGCGAGGGGGATTATCTGCTCACGCCCACCCTGCGCCGCTTCGCGGAAAATCTGCAATCGCGGGGAATTCAAAAGGCCTACGCCCTGGACGGCGGCCAGACCGCCGTCATCGCCATGGACGGAGAGCTTATCAACGCCGTCCTCTTTGGCTATCAGCGGAAGATCAGCGACATCATCTATTTCGCCACGGCCATCCCGGACAAATAGCGGCGGGAGGCGCATCTATGGAGCAAATCGCATTTATCTCCGGCAATTCCGTTTTCTACTGGAATTCCATCGTCCTTGCCCTGGCAGCCGGGGCGGCAAGCTGTGTTTTTCTGGCCTTTTACCTGCCGTGGGGACGCCCGGGCGCGGCTGCCGCGGCGGTGCCGGGGGCGCTGGTGCTGTCGCTGTTCTTCGGGCGGCTGCTGCACTGGTACTTCCGCCCGGACAGCTATCCGGGCTTTTGGAGCGCCATTACCGACTATACCTCCGGGGGCTATGCCCTGATGGGCTGCTTTGTTGGCTGCGCTGTGACGGCAGGTGCGGCGAGGCTACTGGGGCTGGAAGGGTCGGCGCCGGCCATGCTGGACGCCATGAGCCTGGGCGGCTGCGCCGGGATCGCCGTGGGGCGGCTGGCCTGCTTTTTCAGCGCTGCCGACCGGGGGCAGCTGATGCCCTTCACCGCACTGCCTCTGGCCTACCCGGTGAACAATGTGGTCACCGGTGCGCCGGAATACCGGCTGGCCACCTTTGTGCTTCAGGCCATGGCTGCGGCGCTGGTCTTTGCCGCGCTGGCCGCCTTTTTCCTGCTGGGGAAAAAGAGGCGAACAGGAGACGTGGCGCTGCTGTTTCTGCTGCTGTACGGCCTGACCCAGGCGGTGCTGGACAGCACTCGGTATGATTCGCTGTATCTGCGCAGCAACGGCTTTGTCAGCGCGGTGCAGCTGCTCAGCGCCGCCGCCCTGGTGGGCGTCAGCGCCCTGTTCTCCGCCCGGATGGTCAAGGGCCGGGGAATGCGGCGGCGGTATGTTCCCCTGTGGATCGGTATGCTCGCCTTGCTGGGCGGAGCGGGCTACATGGAATATTTCGTCCAGCGCCACGGCGACCGGGCGCTGTTCAGCTACGCCATAATGACCGCCTGCTTGGGCATCTTCACCGCCCTGTCCCTGCTGACCTATCGCGCCGCCGTAAAATCCACTTGAAAAACAGCGCCGTTTCAGGTATGATGGGTCCATATTGATTGTTGGGAGATTGGGCCATGATTGTTGCAAAATTCGGCGGGACGTCCCTGGCCTCGGCGGAGCGGTTCCGGCACGCGGCGGACATCATCCGCGCGGATGAAAACCGGCGGTATGTGGTGGTGTCCGCGCCGGGCAAGCGCCGCGACGGAGATATCAAGGTGACGGACCTGCTGTACCGCTTCCGGGAGACCGGCGACCCGGCGGACCTGGCACCCATCCGGGAGCGGTTTCTGGAGATCGAGGAGCAGCTGGGTCTTTCCCTGGACCTTTCCCGGGATTTTGAGGAAATGACGCACCCGCACCCCAACGCGGACTATTTGGTCTCCCGGGGGGAGTATCTCTCCGCTCGGATCATGGCGGCCTACCTGGGCTGGACGTTTGTAGACGCAAGGGACTGCGTATTCTTTGACGATGCCGGGCAGCTGGACCTCTTGAAAACCCAGCACGCCCTGTTCCAGCAGCTGCGCGGCCTGCCCCACGCGGTGCTCCCCGGCTTTTACGGCGTGATGCCCGACGGGGAGGTCCATACCTTCACCCGGGGCGGCAGCGACATCTCCGGGGCGCTGGTGGCCAGCGCCATGGACGCCCAGGTCTACGAAAACTGGACGGACGTGGACGGCATGCTGGTCACCGACCCGCACATCGTCCCCCAGGCCGCCCCGCTCCACGCCATCACCTACCGGGAGCTGCGGGAGCTGGCTTACCGCGGGGCCACGGTGCTGCACGAGGATTCCGTCCTGCCGGTGCGCCGCAGCGGCATTCCCATCCATATCTGCAATACCTTCCATCCCCAGGCCCCCGGCTCCTGGATCGTGGCCGAGGCGAAGCAGACCCCCGCGCCCATCACCGGCATCGCCGGGCGGAAGCACTACTCCACCATCCAGATCGAGCGGGAGAACACCAACAGCATGGTGGGCTACGTCCGCCGCATTCTCTCCTGCCTGGAGGATTTCGGCATCCCCTTCGAGCATCTGGCCACCGGCCTGGGCAGCGTCTGCCTGGTGGTGCCCACCGACGCCCTGGAGGGCCACCGGGAGGCCCTGCGCGACCGGGTCACCCGGGCCATCCATCCGGACAGCCTGGTGATCGAGGACGGCCTGGCCATGATCGCCGTGGTGGGCCGGGGCATGGTGGGCCGCCCCGGCATCAGCGCCCGCCTCTTCTCCGCCCTGGGCGCGGCCAAGATCAGTGTCCGCGTCATCGACCAGGGCTCCACGGAGATGAACATCGTGGTGGGCGTCAACGAAGCCGACTACGCCCCGGCCATCCGGGCGATCCACCAGGAATTTTTTGAATAAGCAAGCCCCCGGACGGACCAAACGGTTCATCCGGGGGCGTTTGCTTTCAATCTCAATACTCTCTGGCAGCGATGAAATCCTCGGTGAGGGAATCGGGGGTGAATACCTGCTCCTCCACAAAGATCTGCTTGGGGATGGACTGACCGGCAAGATACTGGTGGATCAGCTCCGCCACCCGGGGGCCGTGGAGGGGGTTGCATTCCACGCACAGGTCGATCTTCCCCTCCATGCAGGCGGTGAGGGCCCGGCGGACGGAGTCAAAGGAAATGACGGCCACCTCCCCGTCCCGGCCGTAGGTGATGCCCGCCTCGTCCAGGGCGCGGAGCGCGCCGAAGGTCATGTTGTCGTTCTCGCTGTACAGCACGTCAAATTCCCCGCCCGCTTCCAGGAAGGCGCGGACCTCCTCATAGGCCTTGGACTCGGTATAGTCCCCGGCCAGTTGGGCGGCAAACTGCCAATCCTCATTGGCCTCCACGGCGTCCTCAATGGCCTTGGAGCGCATCAGCTGGGCGGTCGCGCCGAAGCTGCCCTGCAAATGCAGAATGCGCAGCGGCTGGTCGAGGAAGCGCTGCTCCATCCACTGCACGGCCCGCTTGCCCTCGGTGAGAAAATCGGAGCCGATGGCGGTCAGGTACAGCTCTTTGTCCTCCACCGCCACCTCCCGGTCCACAATGATCACGGGGATGCCCGCGTCCTTGGCCTCCTGGAGCACGGCGTCCCAGCCGGTCTCCTCCGCCGGGGCAATGACGATGATGTCCACATCCTGCACGATGAAGTTCCGCACGGCCAGCAGCTGATTTTCCTGCTTCTGCCGGGCGTTGTCATAGAGCAGCTCGAAGCCCTGCTCCTCGCTCAGCGCCTCCATCATGGAGGCGGTATTGGCCACCCGCCAGTCGGACTCCGCCCCCAGCTGTGAGAAGCCCACCACGGTCCTCTTGGGCTCGGGAGGCGCTTCCTGGGCGCAGGCGGTGAGCAGCAGGGCGCACAGAAGAAGAATCAGCAACGGTTTACGGCTCGTTTTCATGACTTTCCTCCAATCGCAGCGGGAAGGTAATGGTAATGGACGTGCCCATGCCGGGGCTGCTTTCGATGGTGAAACGGCAGTCCCTGCCGTACATCAATTGCAGCCGCTTATAGGCGGAGATCAGGCCGAAGCCCTTGGCCTCGTCGTTTTCCAGCTGGGATCGCAGGCGCTCCAGCTCCCCGCGCTCCATGCCCGCGCCGGTGTCCGCCACCCGGACCGTGACGGTGTCGCCCGCCAGGCGGCCGGTGACGGTGATGGTCCCCTTGCCCCGCTTGGGCTTGATGCCGTGATAGATGGCGTTTTCCACCAGGGGCTGCAGGGTCATTTTGGGGATCAGGCAGCCCGCGGTGGCAGGGTCGATCTGGATGTCGTAGTCCAGGATGTCCTTATAGCGTACCTGCTGGATCTCCAGATAGCTGCGGATGTGCTGCTCCTCCTGGGTCATGGTGACGATATCCCGCCCGTTGCTCAGGAAGGAGCGGAAATAGGTGGACAGGCTGGTGACCATTTCCTCCGCCTGCTCGTTTTTCCCGGTCTCGATCAGCCAGACGATGGCGTCCAGGGTGTTGTAGAGGAAATGGGGATTGATCTGGGCCTGGATCAGGGACAGCTCGATGCCCCGCAGGCGGATCTGCTCCTGCCGGTTCAGCTCGATCTGGCGGTCCAGCCGGACGGCCATTTCCTCAATGCCGGTGCTGAGCACCAGCAGCTTCGGGTCCTCCGCCTGCACCGGGGGCTTGGGGGTCAGCTCTCCCCGGCCGATCTCGGCGACCCGGGCGGCCAGAGCGTCGATGGGGTCGGTGATGCTCTTGCCGGTGCGGATGGCCCGCCGGGTGGCCAGGGCCACCAGCCCCGCCAGGGTCAGCCCTACGGCCAGCAGCTCGCCCCACAGGACGCGGTTGAGCCGCTGCTGCAAGGCGGCCAGCTGCCCGGCCTCGTGGTAGAGGTAGGTATACATGTATTCCTGGATCAGCTCGGTGATGATGTAAACACTGGTCTCCAGCTGCTCCATGCGCTTGTCGTAGCCGTCGGTGCCCTGGATCTTATTGATGCTGGCCGTCAGGCTGTCGCACAGCCCCACCACGCTGCCGATGGCTTTCCGGCTGTCCGGGTTGGTGGTGCCGGAGAGCAGGGTCTGCGCCAGGGTGCGGGCCGCGCCGATCTCCTCCAGCGGAAGCTCCTGGGACGCGCCGGAGACATAGTAATACATTTTCAGATCCACGTCGGACTTAAAATCCTGGTTGAACCGAGAGGCGGTGGTGATGTTGCCGGTGATGGCGGAGTTGCGCACATTGTAGCTGACCAGCAGGGTCAGGATGACCGCCGCCAGCACCACCATGGGCACGAATATATTCAGCATCAGGCTGTACAGCTTCCCGGCAATGGAATTGGGCTGGAAGCGCCGCCGTCTCATTCCGTCTCCCCCTCGCCGGAGCGGAAGGCCCGGGGGGTGCAGCCCTGGGTCTTGCGGAACACGAAGGAGAAATAGCGGCTGTCGCGGTAGCCCACCTCCGCCGCGATCTCGCTGGTGCGCAGATTGGTGCGCAGCAGCAGCTGCTTGGCCCGGCTCATGCGCTTCTTGGTCAGGTATTCCACAAAGGAGATCTCCATCTTCTGGCTGAAGCAGGCGCTGAGGTAATTGGCGCTGATGTTGATGGCCTGGGCCACGGAATTCAGGGAGATGTTCTCGTCGGTGTAGTTCTTCTCGATGTAGCGGACGGCGCTGTTGATGATGTCGCTGTTCTCCTGCTGGCTCTTTTCGTCCCGCAGGCGCAGGGCGGCGGTGAGCACCGACTCGATGTACCGCTGGATCTGATCCACCGGCAGGTTCATCTCCGGGGTGGGCAGCTGGGAGAAATCCTCCATCCGGCAGCCCAGCTGCTGGAGCACCACCTCCGCGTTGATGCGCACGGACATGAGGATATAGTGCCGGAACATGAGGGATCGCTCCGCCCCGGCCAGGCCGGACAGATATTCCGCCGCGAAGCCCTCGATCTCCTCCGGGGTGCCGGACTGGATGAAGCTGCGGATCACCGTGGCGTCCAGCTTTCCGGGGTCCAGGGTCTTCAGGCTCCCCACTCCGGCGTTCTCCCCCTCGCTGTGAAGCATATCGGCCCTGAACACATGGACGCCGGGCATCAGGTGGCGGTAGGCCAGCACATGGTTGGCCTCGCTGTAACACTGGGCCAGGCCGCTGACCCGGTAGGTGGGGGTGCCCACGGCGGCGCACCAGCTCAGCGATTCCCCCGCCGCACCGCACCGGCGCTGGATGGTATCCAGGGCACGCTCGGCCAATCCCTCCAGGGCGTCCTTGTCCCCCATCATCAGCACGGCATAGGACAGCAGGCCGCTGCGGAAGAGCACATAGCCGGGGTAACGGAGGAAATAATCCAGCAGCGCGTCCAGCGCCGCCGTAGCTTCCTCGGAATAGGCGTTGGACCGGGCGGACTGGACGGAAAAGAGGATGAAATTATACCCGTCCGCGTTCAGGTCCAGGTGGAGCCGCTGGGCCTCCTCGTAGATCTCCTGGACGGACATGGAGCCCTCCACCAGCCGCTCGAAGAACGCCCGGCGGGAGAAGCGCTCGTATTTCTGGGTGTCCTGCTCGTAGCGGCGCAGAAAATCCTTCTGCTCCCGCTCCTCCTGGATCTTCTGGCCGGTGAACTCCAGCGCCTTCAGGATGGCGGACTTGGTAATGGGCTTCAGGAGGTACTGATCCACCCGCAGATTGATGGCCTGACGGGCGTACTCAAAGTCGCTGTAACCGCTGAGGATGATGATCTTGGTATCGGGCAGCTCCCGGCTGACAATGCTGCTCAGGGCCAGCCCGTCCATAAAGGGCATCTTGATGTCCGTAATGAGCACATCCGGCCGCAGCTTGCGGATCATGGGCAGGGCGATCTCTCCGTCCGGGGCGTCGCCCACAAATTCGAAGCCGTATTTCTCCCAGGGCACAATGTCCCGCAGCCCCTCCCGGACAATGCTCTCGTCCTCGGTGATAAATACCTTGATCGGTTCCATGCTACGCCCTCCCAGCGGTTTTCTCTGTTTGACCTATTGTATCATATTTCCGCCCCACTTTCCAATCCCCCGGGGCAAAAAATTCCCCCGCCGAAGCGGGGGAATTTGGGTAGGACGCTCTGGATCAATCGTTGTAGCCCATCTTCTTGCGGTAGTACAGTACGCCGAAGGTGACGGGGATGGCGATGGCCACGATCACAGTCAGCAGCAGGATGATGCCCCAGGGGCCGTTGCCGGACCGGGCGCTGGTCGCGCCCTGCTTGACGGTGAAGCCGGTGCTGGCCACGCCGTCCTTGGACACGATGGACAGGGTGTGGTGGCCCAGGCTCAGGCGCTTCAGGTAGCTGGCGCTCAGCTCGATCACCGTGGAGCCCTCGCTGACGGAGTAGTTGGAGGCGTCAACGGCGGCGTTGTCCACCTCGATGCGGTCAAACTTGGCGTACTCGGCATTGGAGCGGAACACCATGCCCTGATTGGAGGTGTTCAGCCAGGTGGCCTCGCCGCCCTCGGTGACCTGGTATTCCACGGTGTTGTCCAGCCGCTGCTTGCATACGTCGCAGCGTCCGTCGTTGTTCTGGTCCACATGGCCGGTGGCGGGGATCACCACGCTCTGCTGGTCGGTAATGGGAGTGGTGCAGGTCACATCGGTGAACCACGCGCCGCAGTCGCAGACGTAGTAGGCGGTGTTGCCGTCCGTGGTGCAGGTGGCCGCCTTGGCGGGCACCCGGGTCAGGTGGCTGGAGTGCACGTGGGACTCCTCCTTGGAGTAGCCGCAGACGGTGCACTTGCCGGCGCTGTCGTAGCTGTGGGCCACCAGGTCGCCCTTGGCTCCGCAGCGGGAGCAGACGTTCCAATGGTAGTTGGCGTCCTTGCCCCAGGTGCCGGAGGCGGTGTGGCCCAGCGCGGAACCATAGGTAAAGGTTTCGGTGCCCTTCGCGCCGCAGGAGCAGCTCTTATAGTACACTGCCGGGCTGGTGCAGGTGGCGTTGCTCTTGAGATAGGCGGAGGAAGCGACCATCTGATCGAAGGTGTGGGTCTGATTCAGGGTCTCGGTCTTGGTCGCGCCGCAGGTCTGGCAGGTATAGGTCTTCTGGCCGGTGGTGGTGTGGGTGGGCCACACATTGACCACGCCCGCGTTCCAATTGTGCTCGCCCAGGCCGCTGACCACATTGGTGTGCTCGCAGGTGGCGGGGTGCCAGTGGTAGGTGCTGTTGCCCTGCCAGGCGGTGGAGAAGGTATGCTGGTGGGTGGAAGGCTCCACCTCCTCCGTCTTGGTCGTGCCGCAGACGGAGCAGGTATAGGTCTTCACGCCCTTGGTGGTGGCGGTGGGCTGGGTGGTGATCACGCCGGGGTTCCAGGTATGGTCGCCCACCTGGACCTTTTCATTGGTGTGCTCGCAGGTGGCGGCTCTCCAGTGCTGGAGCTCGTTGTAGCTCCACTTGTCCGCGAAGGTGTGGCCCTTGGCCTCGCCATAGGAGAAGGTCTCGGTGCCCGCCAGGCCGCAGGTGCAGCTGTAATAATACTGGGCGGGGGTAGTGCAGGTGGCGGCGGCGGCCAAATACTTGTCGTCGGGGACCATCTGGTTATATTCGTGGGCCTGGCCGGGGATGACCTCGGTCTTCTGGTAGCCGCAGTCCACGCAGGTGTAGAGCTTCTCGCCGTTCACGGCGTGACCGGCATCCTTGGTGATCTTGCCGTCGTCCCAGCGATGGGGGCCCAGGTCGCCCTTTTCATCGGTGTGCTCACAGGTGGCCTTGTGCCAGTGGTTGGTCTCGTCGTAAGTCCACTCCGTGGAATAGGTGTGGCCCTTGGCCTCGCCGTAGGAGAAGGTCTCGGTGCCCGCCGCGCCGCAGACGCAGCTGTAATAATACTGGGCCGGAGTGGTGCAGGTGGCGGGGGAGGCCAGATAGGCGTCGCTTGCCACCTGCTGGTCAAATACGTGCTCGGCGGAGGGCTCCAGGGTCTCGCTCTTCTGCACGCCGCAGACGGCGCAGGTATACACCTTGGTGCCGGAGGCGGTGTGGGTGGGCTGGACGGTCACAACGCCCTCGTCCCATTCATGGGGCGCGTAGCTGTCGGTCACATCCGGGTGGCCGCAGGTATCCTTGTGCCAGTGGTAATTTTCGTCATAGGTCCAGGCGGATTCAAAGGTATGGTCCGCCGCCTCGCCATAGGTGAAGGTCTCGGTACCCTTTTCGCCGCAGGTGCAGCTGTAATAGTACCGGGCCGGGCTGTCCGCCGTGGCGGGAGATGCCAGGTACTTTTCATCGGCGACCATCTGATCGAACACGTGGCCGGTGGGCTGAAGGTCCTCCGTCTTCTGGTAGCCGCAGACCGTGCACTGATAAACGATGGTACCGGCATCGGTATGGGTGGGCTGGACCGTCACCGTACCGGCGTCCCAGCTGTGAGCCGCGTAGCCCTCGGTCACGTCCGAATGGCCGCAGGTGTCCGCATGCCAGTGCCCATTCTCGTCATTGCTCCAGTCGGAACTGAAGGTGTGGCCCGCTGCCTCACCATAAGGGAAGGTCTCGGTGCCCTTTTCGCCGCAGGTGCAGCTGTAATAGTACAGCGCCGGGCTATCCGCCGTGGCGTAGGCCGCCAGATAGGCGTCGTTCACCACCTGCTGGTCGAACACATGGGTGTGCTCCGGGACAGACGTGGCGGCAGGCTCGGTCGTTTCCGGCACAGTCGTCTCCGGCACAGTGGTTTCCGTGGTGGAGGGCTGCTGGGTCACAAAGGAATAGGTCACCGCGCCATAGTAGCTCCCGGTCGCGTCAAAATTCGGATACTGCGCCGACGCGGTGCTCGGAGACGGGTTCACGCAGATCAGGCCGGTGCCCGTATCGCCTACCAGCCAGCCGAAGCTCTCCACCGCGGACAGTTCCACAGACACGGCGCTTGCGACCTTCTGCCCCATGCCCGAATAGTCCATCAGCGCGGACATGCGGAACTCGCCGCTGGTGGAGCCGATGACCGCGCCAGCGCTTACGGCGCTGCCGGAGGCCAGGGAGCCATCCTGCTGGACCTGGCCAAGCAAGATATAGTAGGAGAAATTGCCATCCACCGGCACCTCCAGCACGGCAGCGCTGCCCCACTTCTCATCGGTGCCAAAGTACACGGTACCGCTGGCCGGGGCATATACCGGCTGGGTGGCGTCCACATTGATGTACATGCTGTCACTGCCGGTTGCGGCGGCGGCGTGCTCATCGGAATGGGCGCAATTGGGGTTTGTTGTGCCGTGAAGCACATCCGGGGTCGAATTGCCCCGGCAGCCCGCAAATTCCCTGATGTCGTCAAAGCATTCCTCGGGCAGCGGGAAATACCAGCTGAGCTGGCGGTTCAGCACCGCCTGCTTCTGCTCGTCGCTCAGGCCGGCGTCCGCGCCCGCTTCCTCCGCGTGGACATGCACGCCAGGCAGGAAGCCCAGGGTCAGGACTGCACACAGAAGCAGCGATACAACTTTCTGAAATACAGATTCTCTCATAGAGTACAACTCCTTTCACATGCCGCCCAGGGGTGCGGCATTGGTAACTACATTATACATAATTTTTCACACTTTGCAATGGGGTCTTTCCTGGCTTTCTCTGGGGGAAAGCTGGCAAACGGGAAGCTTTCGTTAAAAATACTCCTTGCAAATTTCTTTTGAAAATTGCAACATTTTGTAATTTATCGTCATTTTTGCAGGGCGTTTTGTTTCATTTTTCGTCTCTTTATCCGTCCCGCTTCTGCCCCGCTTCCAAATTCCGCCATTTTCTTTGGCACAACTTTAATATATTCTTAAAGAACGAACATTCTGTAACATCCGGGGAAAATTCAAAGAAATATCACATTTTCTTCATATTTTTACCATTCTTTTCCTGCCCTCTTTCCATATACTCTTGTAAATACAATTTTTACGCATATCATTGCACTTTGGGAAGCAATGTGATAGAATAAGTAAAACTTTACCGATACCCCCTTGTGCCTCCTCTCAGAATGCAGTCCATCACGATTGTAGACCAACTTCCTGCTTGACTTTCCATAGTTGGTCTGCAAGCAAATCCGCAGGGCGGTGTTTAATTTACCAGTTGACGCAAGGGGGAAAATCAAATATAATACGGATTAACGTTTATCTTTCGTCTCCATCCGCCCCCGGGGCGGGTGCATCCAGGAGGAAAAACATGAAAAAGATCTTATCCATGATATTGGTGCTGGCCCTGGCCTTTGCCCTGACGGTGGGGAATCTTTCTGCCCTGGGAACGGTCGCTTTCGCCGATGAAAGCCCCACCACAGAGCCCCCGACCACACAGCCTACAGAGGCTTCCGCAACGCAGCCCTCGGCTACGCAACCTACCACCACGGAACCCACAACTACGGAGCCTACGGCTACGGAACCTACGACCACGGAACCTACGACCACGGAACCTACGGCCACGGAACCTACAACTACGGAACCTACCGCTCCGCCCACGGATCCACCTACGAATCCGCCGACGAATCCCCCGACCGATCCTCCCACGTATCCCCCTACCAGCGGGAAGCCCATCATCACCAAGCATCCCACCGGCGAAAATGTGCGCGAGGGCGGGTATGCTGAATTCGTGGCCCGGGCGGATTCCTGCCTGGACATCATCTGGCATCTGCAAAACCCCGGCGGCAGCATTGACGTGCTGGCCGAGAAGGCCCCGGAGCGCTTCCCCGGCCTGATCGTCACCGGCCTGAACAGCGAACGGCTGGGGCTTGACCGCATCCCGAAGGCGCTGGACGAGTGGCGGGTGCGGGCCGAGTTCGTCGGCCTGGACGGCAACGTGTGGAGCGATCCCGCCGTCATCAGCGTGATGAATCAGGAGCTGACCGCTCCCACCATCCAGCAGCAGCCCGCCAGCGCCAACCTGAAGCCCACCGAGGGCACCACGCTGCAAATTTCCGCCCTCAGCTCTGAGCGCAACACCACACTGACCTACCAGTGGTACAAAAATACCATCAATTCCAATGTGGGCGGCAAGGCCATTCTGGGTGCTACCACCGCCAGCTTTACCCCGGATTATGTTCCGGGCACCACCTATTACTACTGCGCCGTCCGCTGCACCAACGGCAGCGAGATCAGCGCCGCCACCAAGACCACCTGCGCCGCCGTGACCTACATCACCACGCAGGGGCAGGAAAGCACCGCCCCCACCCAGGCAGCGACCCCAACGGCAACAGTGAGCCCCATCGCCTCCACCCTGACCCCCTGGGGCGAGGCCACGGCTACGGAGGAAACGCTGCCCACGGTGATCCCCGATGCCCCCACCCGGTCGAATAACCTTTTGCTGGTGGTGGTCGGTGTGATCATCCTGATCGCCATTCTGGGCATTGTGGCCACGGTCATCATCCTGAAGCTCTACGGCGACCGTCAGGAAGCCCCGAGGCGTCAGGAGCCGCCCAAACGTCCGGCCGCTCCGGCCGCGTCCTCCCAGCGGCGGGCCTCCCAGTCCGGGGAAGCAGCCCATACCCCCAAGTTCGCCGCCAAGCAACCCCCCGCAGACGAAGATCCCGCATGGGACGACCTCAGCGACCTGGGCGATCTGAGCATCTACTTTGGCGACGAGGACGACCCTGAATGATCCGCAGACATGCCCCCTCCGAAAATGGAGAGGGCATGTAATTTTATACTTTCAAAAAGCAGGATCTCTGCTATAATAGAGCCAGAAACAGCGCAGGAAATGACCCTGCGTACAAAAACGGAAAAGGAGCGGATATACGATGACGTTGAAGGAACAGATCCATACCTGGATGACCGGGCGGGAGGATGAATTTACCCAGGCACTGGCCAGACTCATTGCCGTGGACTCCACCATGGGGGAGCCCGCCCCCGGCTGTCCCTTTGGCGAGGGCACCGTCCGGGCGGTGAAGACTGCCCTGGAGCTGGCCCGGGGCTGGGGCTTTGCCACCGGCGAGGACGAGGGCTATGTGGGCACCATCGACCTGAACGACCGGGCGGACCTGCTGCACATTCTGGCCCATCTGGACATTGTGGGCATCGGCGAGGGCTGGGACACCGATCCCTTTGCCCTGGTGCGCGACGGCGATATGGTCTATGGCCGGGGCGTACAGGACGACAAGGGCCCGGCGCTGGCCGCCCTGTTTGCCATGCGGTGCGTCAAGGAGCTGGGGCTGCCGGTGCGGCACAACGTCCGGCTGATCCTGGGCACCGATGAGGAGACCGGCTCCCGGGACATCGCCCACTACTACGCCTCCCACCCCTACGCGCCCTACGCCATCACCCCCGACGCGGATTTCCCGGTGATCAATGTGGAAAAGGCCCGCTATGCCCCCACCTTCCGGGCCGTCTGGCAGCCCCAGCCCCAGGCCGCGGGCCATGTGACCGCCATTGACGGCGGCATCCGGGTGAATGTGGCTCCCGGCAACTGCGCGGCCGCCATCACCGGCCTGACCGTTCAGGATGTGACGCCCGCGATGCAGGACGTACAGGCGCGCACCGGCGTGAGCTTCTCCGCCCAGGCGGAGGGCGGCGGCGTGGCCATCCGGGCCTCCGGCGTTCAGGCCCATGCCGCCCATCCCGATGGGGGCAAGAACGCCATCACCGCCATGCTGGAGCTGCTGTGCGCCCTGCCCCTGGCCCAGGACGAGGCAGCGGCGGCCATCCGCGCCCTGCACCGCTTCTTCCCCTACGGGGACAACGAGGGCAAGGCCCTGGGCATCGCCATGGAGGACGAGATCTCCGGCAGACTGAGCCTGGTGCTGTCCATGCTGAACCTGAACGAGGGCGGCTTCACCGCCTGCTTCGACTGCCGCGCCAGCCTGTGCGCCACCCAGGCGACCACCCAGGGCCACGTGGAGCAGCTGTTCGCCGCCCAGGGCTGGGAATGCGACGGAAAATTTGCCGAAGGCCACGCGGTGGACGGGGATTCCGAATTTGTCCGCACCCTGCTGCGCAGCTATGAGGCCTACACCGGCAAGCAGGGCTACTGCCTCTCCATCGGCGGCGGCACCTATGTCCACGAGATCCCCGGCGGCGTGGCATTCGGCCCGGCGGAGTCGGGATTTGAAAACAACTGCCACGGTGCCAACGAGCGCGCCTCCCTCAAGGGGCTGCTCCAATGCGCCGCGATCTACGCGGACGTGATCGCAAACCTGTGCAAATAACCCGTGCCTACGGCAAGGCTCCCAGGCGGTATCCGCCTGGGAGTCTGTCATATATTGGGTCATTTTCCCTTCGGTTTATTCGGGGGCTCCCCCATTCTCTTCCTTTTGCAGCCGCTTTTCCAGGGCAGCCTGCTTGGCGAGGATGGCGTTGACCTTGTCATAAATGTCCTCGATCATGATCTCGGTTTTCAGATTGACCTTATAGTCGTTTTCCGCCCGGCGGCGATCCTTTTCCTCCTGGCGATTCTGACTCATCATGATCAGCGGAGCCTGAATGGCGGCCACGCAGGAAAGCACCAGGTTGAGCAGGATGAAGGGGTAGGGGTCAAACGCCCTGGCAGCCAGGAGCACATTGACAACCATCCACAGGATCAGCACGCCGGTGAATGTGAAGATGAACGCCCAGCTTCCCGCAAACCTGGCGATCATGTCCGCCGCCCGCTGTCCAATGGTATACTGTTCCCTTTCCTTGGCGGGATTAACGGAGATCTTACTGTCTGCCAGCAGATTCAGCACCTCTTCATCGGTCATATCGTGCTGAATATCCGCCAGCACCTCCTTCAGGAGCTTACGATTTTCTTTCACTTTGCAGATTTTCCTTTCTTGCCGCCGAACACGATCCAGCCGATCACCGCCAGGAACGCGGCGGCCACAATCATCCAGGGGATCAGGTAGCCGTTGCCCTTGGGCTGGAACATGTCCCAGTAGCCCTTGACATAGATAATGACCACGATGGCGGGCAGCACGAAGCGCATATAGCCTCTGGCCCAGCGGGGGAAGCGCATGCCCTTGCCCGCGTCTGCCTCGGCCAGGAAATTCTCCCAGCCCCAGCCGTAGCGGTTGACGCAGAAGGCCAGGTACACCAGCGAGCCCAGGGGCAGCAGATTGTTGGAGACGATGAAGTCCTCCAGGTCCATGATGCCGGAGCCCGCCCCCAGGGGCTGAATGCCGCTGAGCACGTTAAAGCCCAGCACGCAGGGGGCCGACAGCACGATCATGGCCACGGTGTTGATCACCACGGCCTTTCTGCGGCTCCAATGCCACAGATCCATGGTGCACGAGAGGATGTTCTCAAACACGGCAATGATGGTGGAGATGGCGGCAAAGGACATAAACAGGAAGAACAGCGTGCCCCAGATCCGCCCGCCGGGCATCTGATTGAAGATATTGGGCAGGGTGATGAAGATCAGCGAGGGGCCGGAGCCAGGCTCGATGCCGAAGCTGAAGCAGGCGGGGATGATGATCATGCCGGCCATCAGCGCCACGAAGGTATCCAGAATGGTCACGCTCACCGCGTCGCCGGTGAGGGAGGCGCTCTTATCCTTGTAGCTGCCGCAGATGGACATGGCCCCGATGCCCAGGCTCAGGGTGAAGAAGGACTGGCTCATGGCGGCAAAGATCACGTTGCCCACCCCCTGCTCCACCATGGCGGCGAAGTCCGGCACCAGATAGAACTTGACGCCCTCGCCTGCGCCAGGCAGCAGCAGCGAATGCACCGCCAGCACCACGATCAGCCCCAGCAGGCCGACCATCATCCACTTGCTGATCCGCTCCACGCCGTTTACCACGCCCAGGGCGCAGATGCCGAAGGAGAGCACCGTGGCCAGCACGGCCCAGAACATCATTTGGGTGGGGTTTTCCGTCAGCGCGCCGAACTGGGCCGCCACCTCCTCGGTGGTCATGGCGGCGGCGGTGAAGTCGCCGGTGAGGCACTTCCAGAAATAGCACATCATCCAGCCCGCCACGGTGGTGTAGAACATCATCAGCAGGTAATTGCCGCCCATGCCCAGGACGCCGTAGTGGTGGAATTTGCTTCCCTTCGGCTCCAGCACCTGGAAGGAGGCGACACAGCTCTTGCGGCTGCTGCGGCCCACGGCGTACTCACACACCAGAATGGGGATGCCCAGGACGGCCAGAAACAGCAGATAGATCAGAATAAAGGCCGCCCCGCCGAACTTTCCGCAGATGTAGGGGAATTTCCACACGTTTCCGATCCCCACCGCGCATCCGGCGGAAACCAGGATGAACCCCAGCCGTGAACTGAAGGTCTCTCGATTTTCCATTGTGCCTCTCCTCAATTGATTATATTATTTTATTAGGGCGTATCTGAAAATCGGAAATATGACCAACAGCGAGAGATTTTCCGCCTGATGAAGCCATTTTTTCGCGGGAATACTTTGTGTATTGCAAGAAAAAATGGTGCACAGCAGACGGAAAAGATCCGCTGTTTGGGCGTGTTGACGGTTTTCAGGTAGGCCCTAAGTATATCGTATTCTTTGATAAATAGCAAGCCTCAAATGGATCAAAAACGTTTTTTCACTTGTGACGGTCCGCAAAATATGGTATAATGGGGCAGAAATGAACCAATCACAAGGAGTGAACGATATGGATTCCATTACAAGACTTGTTGACCGGCTGAATGACCGGCATTTTGACGCGGCGCTGATCAGCGATCCCAACGCCATCCGGTATTTCACCGGCGTCCGCTTCTCCCCCGGCGAGCGGCTGCTGGCGCTGGTGGTGACCAAGGACGCGGCCGCCACGCTGCTGGTCAACCGTCTGTTCCTATATGACGGGACGCTGCCTGCGGTCTGGTATTCCGACGCCCAGGACGGCGTGGCCATGCTGGCCCAGCTGCTGGAGGGGCACGTTGCCGTGGACAAGAGCTTCCCCGCCCGGTTCCTGCTGCGGCTTCAGGAATTAAAGCCGCAGCTGAAGCTGACCCTGGGCACGGTGATCGACGAGGTAAAGGCCGTAAAGACGCCCCAGGAGCAGCAGAAGATGATCCGCGCCTCCCTGGTCAACGACGCCGTCATGGCGGAGGTGGCCGGGATGATCGCCGTGGGCAAGAGTGAAAAGCAGCTGCAAAGCGAGATCGACGCCCTGTTTGCCAAGGTCTCCCAGGGCAATTCCTTTGATACCATCGTCGCCTACGGTGACCACGCCGCCGACCCCCACGGCGTTCCCGGCGACCGGGTGCTGAAGCGGGGCGAGAACGTGGTGGTGGACATGGGCTGCATCGTGGACGGCTATTGCAGCGACATGACCCGCACCTTCTTTGTGGGCGAGAACACGGAGAAGGAAATTTACGACACGGTGCTCCGGGCCAATCTGGCCGGTATCGCCGCCGTCCGGCCGGGCATCCCCTTCAAGGAGATCGACCTGGCCGCCCGCAAGGTCATTGAGGACGCGGGCTACGGCCCCTACTTCATCCACCGCCTGGGCCACGGCATCGGCATGGAGGTCCATGAGCCCTTCGACGTCTCGGCCACCGACGAGGTGATCGTGGAGGAGGGCATGTGCTTCTCCATTGAGCCGGGCATCTACATCCCCGGTCGGGTGGGCATCCGCATCGAGGACCTGGTCTGCGTCACCAAGGACGGCTGCCGGGTGCTGAACGCCTACCCCAAGGACGCGGAGGTCCTGTGACCCCTGGCCGCAACGGGAGGACGGCCCGCTACCATCTCCCGGGGCTGTTTGAATTCTACGAATTTTACCGGGTCTTTCTGCCCCTGTTCCGGGAACACCGGGAATATTTTTACGACTGGTGCGGCATCGGCTCCATCTACGGCGCACCGGCGGACTGCGTCTGGGGCGGCGGCCGGGTGGGCTTCGGGGACGACGACCCCCGGCAGGTGCTGGCGCTGATAGAGGAATACGGCATCTCCGCCCGGCTGACCTTCAGCAATTCCCTGCTGCGCCCCGAGCATCTGGCGGATGGGAAATGCAACCGGCTCTGCGCCCTACTGAGCAGGCGTCAGGGCAACGGCGTGATCGTGCATTCCGACCTGCTGCTGGAATATCTGAAGGAGCACTATCCGGGGCTTTACTTTGTCTCCTCCACCACCAAGGTGCTCACCGATTTCCGGGCGCTGCGGGCGGAGCTGGACCGGGAGGATTTCCGCTATGTGGTGCCGGACTTCCGGCTGAACAGGGCCTTTGACCAGCTGGGCAGCCTCACCGCCGCCCAGAAAAGCAAGGCAGAATTCCTGTGCAACGAATGCTGCTGGTTCGGCTGCACCCAGCGGCGGGAATGCTACGAGGCCGTCAGCCGCAAGGCCCTGGGGGAGGACGGCCCCGACCACCGCTGCCGCGCCCCGGAGGGGAGCCAGGGCTACCGCTTCTCCCGCGCCATGGTAGGCCCCGGCTTCATCGGCATCCGCGATATTCAAAGCATCTATCTTCCCATGGGCTTTACCAACTTCAAGATCGAGGGCCGCAGCCTGGGCAGCGCTCTGCTGCTGGAATTTTTGCTTTACTACATGGTAAAGCCTGAATACCACATCCACGTCCGGGAAGCCATCTACCTGGACAGCACGCTGGACCTATTTTAAGGCATCTTATTTGTCGGAGGATGATTCCCACGAAAAAGTTCAGAACCGTGGCATCCGTCATCATCATGGTCATTGCCGCGCTCGTCGGCTTCTTCGCCGGGTCCGCCCTGAGCGACGGCCTGCACGGCGCAATTCTCTTCGCGCTCATTTCAGGGATCGGCTGTATCGTCTACACAGTGGACAATCCTGAAACATAACGCAAAGCACCTATGTCCCTATGCAAGGAACTATCAGGTTTTAAGCGGGGAGGCGCGGTTTGCCCACGGGGCAATTGAGGTTTTTTGTAAATAATCCGCAGGGAAAGGGCCGGGGCAAATTGCACCCGGCCCTGTTTTGCTATCGCGCCGCGATTTCCGCGACGATTTTCTCGTAGGCTTCCTCGGTGAGGCGGTACTTTTTGCGGATCAAAAGGTACGCGCCGGTCAGGGTCAGGATGGGGATTGCCACCATGCCCAGCCGTAAAAGCAGGGTCTGCCGGGGCTGCACCTGGGCGGCGAAGGCGTTGGCTTTTTCCAGGGCCTGGGCGCTGGTCAGGCTTCCCTTGCCCACCTCGATCTCCAGGCCGGAGATATTCTGACTGACGGTATAGATACCGCTGACGATCAGCACCAGGGCGGAAATGCCCTGATTCACCGCACCGGCCAGCTTGACGGAGAAGGAGCGGATGGCGGAGATTACGCTGTCGTGCCGCTCGCCGAAGCGCAGCTCGTCATATTCGATGGTGTTGTTCAGCATGACGATCACCGCCAGATTATAGAGGCCCTGGAAGAAGAAAATCACAAAGCCGATGGCATTGAGCAAAACAATGTTCCTGGGCAGCACATATCCAAAGGCCATGAGCATGGCGTAGCCCACCCAGATGGCCGCCATGCACAGCTTCAGCATGGTCATGCGGTGCATTTTGCTGGAGAGGAAGGCATACAGCGCCTGGGATACCAGGGTTCCCAGCCCGTACATCACGGTAAACAAGAAGATCAGCTCACCGCTATTGGCATAGCCGAATTCAAAATAGAAGAAGTTCACGCCGAAGATGATGAGCAGTCCGCTGCCCACATTGAACAGCACCGAGGCAATGCCGATGGGCACCAGCTGGTCATTGCGCATGAAGATGGTGAACATCTTGCGCAGGGTCACCTTCTCCCCGTCATCCCGGCGGGGGGCCTCCCGCGCGCCCAGCACCACCAGGGCCTGAAAGGCGATAAACGCCAACGCCACGATCAGGGCCGTCACCCGGTAGGCCTGGATGGCGTTGCCCGCAATGACCGTGGGCACCACCCCGGCCACGGTAAACTGGCCCACGCAGATGAATACGCTCATCAGGGTCACCAGGGTATCCCGCTCCTTGGGGTCGCTGCTCAGGCTGGGCAGCATGCCCCAGTAGGCAATATCATTCATGGTGTAGGTCATGCCCCAGAGCAGGTAGCCCAGGCAGAAGAAGGCGACGAAGCCCCAGCCCTGGGGCCGCAGGGTAAAGAGCGCGGCGATCACCAGCGCGTTCAGTATCGCGCCGGACAGAATCCACGGCTTATATTTGCCGCTTTTTAAATGGGTGTTTTCAATGATGATCCCCATCAGGGCGTCATTCACCGCGTCCCAGACCAGGCAGGCCACCATGCAGGCGGAGATCACGCCGAACTGGGCGACGGTCAGCTTCATGGTGTACTGGACATAGGTGAGCAGATACATGCTCACCAGCGCGTAGGCCGCGTCCCGCCCGGTGGCGCCGATGCAGTAGCACCATTTGGTTCTTCCGTCCAGACCCTCTTTTTTCATACAGATTACCCCCTTATCAATTTCAGGAATGCTTTCGCGCGGTGGCCGTTGGCCTCCAGCACCATGGCCTCCGCCAGGCGGATGGGCAGCATCCCGCCGCTCTGGCACACCACGCAGTCGATGGTTCCGTGCTCCACGCCCTGGAGCATCATCACCACCTCCGGATCGTCGTGGGGAATGCCCTTGAACATGGAATAGACCAGCGGCCGCGCCGCCCGGTGAAGCAGCCGCGCCAATATGGACGCCTCCGCCAGCTGGCGAAGGGAGCAATACAGGCTGTAATCTCCCCGCTTCCGCTCACCAAAATGGCTCAGGGGCGCGCCGTAGAGCGCGGCAAACTGCTGCCGGGACACGCCGTGGATATCCTTTTGGAAATATTCCGAAAGCCGCTGCCGGTCGTCCCGGTTATGCGCCTCGCCCGCAACCTTTATACTTTGGGCCAGGCGGATATCCCGGCTGGAGCTGCCCACCAGCACCCGGTACCGGCCGCCGGGGATCAGGAACCGGCCCCCATCGTAGATGGAGAAGCTCCGCTCGTCCAACTCCAGGGTGACGCGCGCCGTCTGGCCGGGGGCCAGCGTCACCTTTTGGAAGCCGCGCAGCTCCTTTTCCGCCCGCAGATAGGCGGCGGGGGGATTTTCCACGTACAGCTCCACGATCTCCGCCCCGGCCACCGGGCCGGTATTGGTCACATCCAGGGAAGCGACCAGCGTTCCGCCGGTATATTCCCCGCAGCTTAGCTCCAGATTCGCGTAGGAGAAGGTGGTGTAGCTCAGCCCGAAGCCAAAGGGGAAGCGAACCGGGACGCCGAAGCGGTCGTAATACCGATAGCCCACATAGATGCTCTCCCGGTATTCGATGTCGTCGCTGCCCGTGGCGAAGAAGCCGTGGCAGGGGGTGTCCTCCACCGCGTAGGGCCAGCTCTCCGCCAGCTTGCCGCTGGGGTTCACCCGGCCTGTGAGCAGCGCCGCGCAGGCCTCGTCCGCCGCCTCGCCGCACAGGTACATCTGTAAAATCCCCCGCACCCGGCCCTCAAACGCCATGTCATAGGGCGCGCCGCTGACGGATACAAAGACCACGTTGGGGTTTACGTCACAAATACGGTTCAGCAGGCGCAGCTGGTTTTCGGGCATGGAAAGGCTCCTGCGGTCGTAGCCCTCCCCCTCGTACTGATCCGTCAGGCCGCCGAAGAACAGCACCGTCTTTTCGCCGGAGGCCAGGGCCAGGGCCTGCTCCTCCAGCGCCGGGTTTTCCTCATCCCGGAGGGAGTACCCCGGTGCGTAGGCAGCGTTCACCCCCAGGCCGCGCAGGGCCGCCAGGGCGTTGGGCGTCCGGGCCGTGTTGATGTGGCTGCTGCCGCCGCCCTGGAAGCGCATCTGCTCCGCCAGACTGCCGATCACCGCCACCTGCGCATCCGGCGCAAGGGGCAGAATGCCGTCGTTTTTCAGCAGCACCGCGCTTTCGCAGGCCAGCTGCCGGGCGATCTCGTGGGAATCGGTGGTGTCCTTCTTCTCCCGTCCCTGGGGGGCGTAGGCCCTGACCAGCCGCTCCACCCGTCCGGCGGCCCGGGCGATCTCCTGCTCGGATATTTCCCCCGCCGCCAGCGCCGCCTTGAGCTTTCGGGTGTGGATGCCGCAGCTGTCCGGCATTTCCAGATCCATCCCCGCCCGGATGGATTTTGCCAGATCGGCGCAGGCCCCCCAGTCGGAGATCACCGCGCCGTCGAAGCCCCATTCCTCCCGGAGGATCTGGGTCAGCAGCGCCGGATTTTCGCAGGCATAGCAGCCGTTCAGGCGGTTGTAGGACGCCATGACCGTGGCGGGCCGGGCGGTTTTCACCACATATTCAAAGGCGCTGAGATAAATCTCCCGCAGGGCGCGCTGGTCGATCTGGCTGTTGGCGGTCTGCCGGTGGGTCTCCTGATTGTTCCCCGCGAAGTGCTTCAGCGACGCCGCCACCCCCTCGCGCTGCACGGCGCGCACATAGGCCGCGCCCAGATGGCCGGAAAGGTAGGGATCCTCGCTGAAATATTCAAAATTTCTGCCGCACAGCGGCGAGCGCTTGATGTTGATGCCGGGGCCGAGGAGCACGGCCACATCCTCATTCCAGGCCTCCCGCGCCACAGCCTGCCCCAGCCGCGCCGCCGCGCGCTCGTCCCAGGCGCAGGCCAGAGCGCTGGCCGTGGGATAGCAGGTGGAAACCTGGCTGACATTGTTCTGCCGCTCCTGCTCCTGCTGCTTGCGCAGGCCGTGGGGGCCGTCGGACAGATGGATGGACGGCAGGTCCCCCACCGGGCGGGTATGCCACATCCCCTGGCCGGTCAGAAGCGCCATGTTCTCTTCCAGTGTTCTTTTTCCCATAGGGTTCCCTCCTTTGATTTTATTGTAGCATTGACATGAAATCGGATATATCAGAATTCTGTTGTAAATATCGGTTTTCTGCTGTATGATGGGAGTGAGGTGAACGCCGTGAAATACAAGGTCAAAATACTTCCTCCGTCTCCCGACGCGCTGTTTGCCCAGCGTGAGGACGGGTTGACCCACTCCGCCTTTTCCCTGGAGCTTTCCCTGTACACCGCCCTGCGGGACGGGGACGAGGCCGCCCTGCGCCGGGCGATGGACCGCTATTTCGCCGCGGGCTTTGTCATCGGCCGCATGTCCGCCGATTCGCTGCGGCAGATGAAATTCTGGGCCGTTTCCGTGGTGGCCATTGCCACCCACTATGCCATTCTGGGCGGACTGGACGAAACCGACGCCTACAACCTCAGCGACGAATACATCCGCCACATCGATGGGCTTTTCTCCATTGACCAGTGCGTGGAATACCTGAGCGGCCGGGCCATCGAGCTGGTCCGGGCCGTGGCGGCGTCAAAAAAAGAACACACCCTTTCCCCGAAGATCAAGGCATGCGTCCACTATATCCATATCCACCTGCACGACAGGCTGACCGTCGGGGCACTGGCCGGGCAGGTGGGCCTGTCCGAAAGCCGCCTGTCCCACCTGTTCCGCCAGGAAACCGGCCAGTCCGTCAGCCGCTACATCCAGGAGCAGAAGCTGGCCGCCGCTCTGCCTCTGCTCACCGCCGGAATGCCCTACGGCCAGGTTGCATACAGCCTGTCCTTTTGCAGCCAATCCTACTTCATCCAATGCTTCAAAAAACACTACGGCACCACCCCCGCCGCCTACGCGCGGGCGCACGGGGGATGAGGGGCGTTCTCGGGCCGTCATTTTGGCGGGCTCCGACACTTGGAAATCCCGCACTTTGCAGACTGTCGTTTTGAAGGTTTTCTTTGTATAATATTGCCAGAAATCAATACACAGGAGGTAAACAATCATGGCATTTTCTCTCGACAGCAAGGTAAAGGATATTCTGAAGAATCCGGCAGCGGCAGCGGTTCTGGATAAGTACAGCCCCGACGCTTCCAAGAACCCGCAGATGAAGCTGGTTGGCGGCCTGACTCTGCGGAAGCTGGCATCCTTCCCCCAGTCCGCATTTCTGAAGCCCCACCTGGAAGAGCTGGACAAGGAACTCCAGGCAATTGAATAACCACCTTGAAAGAAGCGGCTCCCGAATCGGAAGCCGCTTCTGCTTTACATTCTTAAATCTGCGGGACAACGATCCCGGCGTTCTGGCCGCCGTCGGCAAGAATATCCACGCCATTGATGTATCCGGCACCTGGTATGACACAGGCGGCTCCGGACGAGCCGCCTGTGCAGTATTTATTTTTCTCAGAAGCAGGTCCAGCCGCCGTCACATTTGAGTTCTTCTCCGTTGACATAGCGGGACTGATCGCTGGCCAGGAACAGGATGGCGTCCGCCAGATCCTCCGGCATGGCCAGCTCGCCGGAAAAGTCCAGCAGCTTGCTGGTACGGCCAAAGCCGAAATCATCTGCCGGGGGCATCACAAGCGGAATATCCGTCACCACGCCGCCGGGAGACAAGGCGTTGCAGCGAATGCCCTCCTCCATGTACATGAACGCCGTGTTTTTTGTCGCCGCCAGAACGGCGCCCTTACTGGCACAGTAGGCAGCGCCGGCAGTCTGGTGGGTCGCGCCCACGGAGCACACATTGACGATCACACCGCCCTCGCCCTGGGCCAGGTACTGCCTGCATTCCTCCCGCAGGCCGTACATCAGGCCGAAGGTGTTGATGCGGAACGTTTTTTCCAGCATTTCATCGGACATATCTGCAATGGCCGTATTGTCATCCATCACGCCTGCGCAGTTCACCGCTACATCCAGGCGGCCAAAGGTGTCCACAGCCTTTTTGACCATACCGGCAGCGGTCGCAGGCTCACCCACGTCCCCGGCATACCAGGCCAGCTCACCGGGAGCATCCTTGCATTCCCCGGCCAGCTCCTTCAGGCGTTCCTCCCGGCGGGCAACCGCCACGACTTTCGCGCCCTCCCGGCAGAACAGCTCCGCCGTGGCACGGCCAATACCGGCGGACGCGCCGGTCACGATACAAACCTTGCCTTCCAGTCTTCCCATAATATCCTCCTCAGCAGAAAACCTTGCCCACCACAATTGCGGGGGAATCATTGCAGCCGACGGTCAGCTCCGCGCCGTCAGGCACATCTGCCCGAATGGTGGCAAATCCAATATTCTTTTCCACGGTGTAGCCGTAAATGGTCTGCGCGCAGCGGCCAACCTCTACACCGTACCAGTACACCCGTTCCCAGATGGAAATATCCTCTGTGGATTCCCGGGAAAACTCCAGACCGACCATTCGGTATTTGGGGTGCGCCTTCCGTTCCAGCGCCGCCTCCTTGCCGATGAAATCCTTATCGGCAGCCACAGCCCAGCCCAGCCCGCACTCGTAGGGGCTCAGGTGCTTGAAATCCTGCTTCAGCGCAAAGCCCTTCTCCATGGGAATGGAGCGGACATAGACCTCCAGCGTCTGAAGCTCCCGCCCGCCCACGGCTTCCACAGCCTTCAGCGCCGCGTCGTGGATGGCCTGGCTCTGGTCAAAGGCAGAATAAATCTCGTATCCGTTCTCCCCGGTAAAGCCGGAGCGATGGATGTAAACGGGAATATCCCCCATTTTTCGCTCGCAGATGGCAAACCGCTTCAGTTCATCTACCGGCGCGTCCAGCATGGCGTTCATGGCCTTGACGCTCTCCGGGCCCTGCACGGCGTACATATCCCAATCATAGGTGATGATCTTCGCGTGAATATCGGCATTCCCCTTGTGCTTTTCGATCCAGGGCAACAGCCGGGGGCCGTACAGGTCAGAGACCCAGTACAGGCCGTCAGCCATGTGCATGACGATCACATCGTCAATGACCTCTCCGTTTTCATCCAGGGAGGCGGTATATTTGGACTTTCCAACCGGCACCCTGGAAAGGTCGCTGATGTAAATTTTTTGCAGCACTTCCAGAGCATCCGCCCCGGTGATCTCTACCAGATCGTGGGTCCAGCGGTAGAAACCCACCCCCTTACGGATTGCCTCCGCGTCGGCTCTTGCCACAGTATCTTCCCTAAACAGCATTTACACGCACCTCCTTACAGCATCCGCAGATCTTCCTTGCGGATGACCTTGATGTACATCTCTTCTTCATCCCGGTCCTCGATCACGCAGGACCATTCCGGGCTGACCAGCGTCTTTGCGGCGCCGTTCCACTGTGCCTCGTAGGCATCGATCAGCTCGTCCAGCGGGGCCATCTCATAGCGGGCGGTGAAATCCTCGCTCTTGACCTTGATCCAGGTCTCGTCCTTGGTCCAGCGAGCCATTTCATAGGGCACCTGCTGCACATCCAGCATGTAGCGAATATAGCCGCCCAGGATCCGTCCGTCATTTTCGTCCATCTCATGGGGCACACCCAGGAAGCTGCGCAGGCCCTCCTTGGCGAAGGGATCGATAAACTGATTCTTGCCCGCCGTGGCAAAGACGATGCGGAATACCCGCAGGAATTCGTCCTCGTCAGGCGCCATGTCCTTAATGGCCATCATCGGGAACTGGATGGACCAGACCCAGCCCATCTGCGCAACCCAGTGGTATGCCTTTTCCAGGGAAGTCTCCTCTCCGAAGTTCTGGGTGTACTGACCGTTTCGCAGGCATTGGCCTTCCTTGACCATGCGCTCTCTGGGCGTATCGTGGATGGGGTCCACCGGCTGCTGCATATGGTCCAGCCAGTCCTGCTTGGGCAGGTTATAAACGTCCCGGCGCTCCGCAACCACCCGGCAATGCTTGTTGCCGCAGCCACGGGCCTGGCACATATTCAGCGCAACCTCATTCTCCGTTCCGTTGGAGGAGGCCAGGTCAAAATTGGCAGTGAACATACTGGTGGTCATGTTGCAAAGCTCACTGCCCACAATATCCCAGGGGCAGGTGTCCAGCTCCTTTTCCACCCGGTTTCGGGTGAACTGCACCACTCGGCCCGCCATATTCTCCCATTCGTCGCCGGAATCGCCGGTGATGCCGCCCAACCAGCTGGACTTTTCGCAAAGCTCCGGGATATTAAAGGCCTCATAGAGAGATGCATTGACATAGTCCTTCTGTTCCTCTGGGGTGCCCGCGACCGCCATATTCATCATATTGGCAATGTCGCAGATGGCCGCTGTACGTTTCTCCCAGCTGGGTTCAAAAATGCGCATGACCTGAAACAGGTTGGCCGTCATGGCGGCGATCTGCCGGTTCAGCTGCCGGTAAGCCTCCTCCTCCGTAATGAGCTTGCCCCAAGCGGTGGCAAAGCATTTTCTGGTATCCAGTTTTTCTTTCAGCATGGTATGCCTCCTATCTCCTTTTGCTGTAGCTCTATTATAGTGAAAAAGCGTCAAGCCGGATATTCTACAAAAGGAGGGGTTTTGCGAGCCCCTTCTCATACAATTTGTATTCCGCCAAACCGTACAATTGATAGGGCCCTTTTTTGTGAATAATCCCCATAAAGCAGACATCCCCCATACAAAATGTACGGGGGATGCCTTGACAGGCTTTCGGAGAAAAACTATAATATTTTCAGTATGATTCGGGAGGCTGCATGATGAAGCTGTGTGCGGATATTCTCTATTGGCGACTGAAAGAAAAGCTGACAACGGTCACACTGCGCGGCAAACCCGGCAGTACGCTGACGCTGAACAGGCCGGAGTTTTACCTGGACAGAGCGCGGTCCTTTGAAAAAAACAGGGTGTATGTCTGCTCTGCGGATCATCTGCCGCAAAGCCCTAGCTTTGGAGAAAATGTATGCCTGGTGTGCCTGGGGCAGTGCTGGAATCTCAATATCTATTATGAGCGGTGCAGCGTGATCCTGGTAGAGGGACAGTGGGATATTTTTCAGGTGTTCAACCTGGTACAGGAGGTGTTCAACCGATACGACACCTGGGAGGAACAGCTCTGGTCCATCCTGCGCCACGGCGCGGGGCTTCCGCAAATGCTGGATGTCAGCCGAAGCATCTTTGAAAATCCCATGCTGCTGATCGGCTCGGACTTCCGCTACCTGGGAGTGACGGAAGAAAGCTATCTGCAAAACAAGCTGGGGCTGCAATTGGATACGCAATCCTTTGATGTTGAAAAAATGGCCACGTTTTTGTCCCTGCACGATATGTCCAACCATGTGCGGGAGCCTCTGCTGCTGGAATTGCAGGGGAAGCGCTCCCTCTCCGTGAATATCTTCGACCAGGAGGAATATTTGGGCTGCCTGACCGTTTTTGAAGGCTCCCGGAGCTTCCGGGATTCCGACAAGGCCCTGGCGGTTTTCTTCTCCAAGCTTCTGCGGCAGGCCATCCAGCAGAATCCGGTTCTGGCCAGCACCCGTACCGCTGTACGCCGGGCCCTGCGCAGCGTCATCTCCGGGCAGAGCATCGATTTTGAATACCGCCGCGCTCTGAGCGCGGAAAGCGGAAAGCATGACTGGGTATGTGTCAAGCTGGTTCCAAAATCCGGCAGTACACACCTTCCGGGGGCCTATCTCTCCGCCGCTTTGGAGGAGCGTCATCCGGGTGCGCTTGCCTTTGAATTTGAGGATGCCGTGGCAGAATTTCTCCCTGTCGATCAGGCAAAAAAGGAGGCCATCGATGCTCTGCGCCCGATTCTGGAAAAGCTGGGGGTCGTCTGCGGTATTTCCTCCGTCTTTTCCAACCTCTACGACGCAAATCACGCCTGGTTCCAGGCATCCGCCGCCCTGCAAAACGGCCTTTACCAGGGAAATGGCGCGTCCATCTTCTACTTCCAGAATTATCTGCTTCCTCAGCTCCTCAGCGGCGCGCTGTCCGGCCGCCCCACCTGGGTCTTTTATACGGAGGGACTGAAGCGGCTGAAGGAGCATGACGACCATTCCCAGGTGTCCTATTTGCATACGCTTCGGGTCTACCTGGATAACAACCTCTCCGTTACCAAAACCGCCTCGGCACTGTTTCTGCACCGCTCCACCCTCCTGGACCGTCTGACCCACATCACCGCCATGCTGGGCAGCGACCTCAAAGACCCGGATTACTGCCTGACGCTGGGCATTATCCTCAGGGCGGAACTGGAGCAGCAGCACCTGGAGCAAACCAACGCTGCATCCCATTAGACTCCCCCTCCTCACCGCATCAAAAAAGCCCGGCCTTAAGAGCGTTGACATAGGAAAACAAGCAGGAACCCAGTAAAATCAACGCTTTTAAGGGCAGAGGGCAAACAGGTTAGCTCAAGAATTGAATAACCAAGCGACAAAAGGGATGTTACCGCAAGGCAGCATCCCTTTTCG